>OJOF01000047.1_pt1 | contig 93178 bp, 51 predicted proteins | sample 1598181 | NCBI WGS metagenome assembly OJOF01 (sample SAMN01915226, study PRJEB22387) | human gut metagenome | isolation source: stool | host: Homo sapiens | place: USA
ACGAAGCGTCCTCCAGCAGGCGGTCGTCGAACTCGGTGTAGACGCCGTGGCGCGGAATGTCGGTGATGTCGCCCGGTTTCTTCCAGCGGTTGAGCAGGCGTTTCGACTGGTTGAAGGAGACGAAGCGGCCGTTCGACTCGTCGAAATAGCGGTCGTTGTTGATCATCCAGCGGTCGGCCACCCATGCGAACTGCGCCGAGAGCGAAAGCCCCTTCCATGTCAGCGTCGTGCCGAAGCCGCCCTGCCACGGGGCGAAGAAGCTCTTGCCGGTCAGCACCTTGTCCTCGTCGCGGAGTTCGGTGGTCAGCTCGCCCTGCTTGGTGTACCACAGGGCGTCGCCGTTGGCGGGATTGACGCCAGCGAAGCGGTTGATGTAGAATTCGCCCACGGGGTGTCCCACGACCAGCTTGGTGTTGGTGCTGGACATTTCGTACTCCGTGACGCCGTTATAGAGTTCGGTGATCTTGTTCTTGTTGTAGGATACGTTGGCGTTCACGCTCCACAGGAAGTCCTTGCTTGCGACGACGGCGCCCGACAGGCTCAGCTCGACGCCGCGGTTGACCATGCCGCCCACGTTGCTCCAGTGGTAGCCGTAGCCTTTGTCGGCATAGGATTCGGGAACCTCCATCAGCATGTCGGTCGTCTTCTTGTTGTAGAGTTCGACGTCCAGATTGAGCCGGTTCCAGAAGCCCAGATGCAGGGCCACGTTGGTCGTCCAGAGCTTCTCCCAGCTCAGCTCCTCGTTGCCCGGCTGGGTGGGGGCGATGCCGGCGTTGCCGAAATAGTTCTGACCGCCGGTCACCAGCGCGAGGTGTTCGTAGTTGGGAATCTCCGAGTTGCCCGACGTACCGGTGCTGACGGCGATCTGCGCCAGTGTCAGCCAGCGGCGGGAGTTCTCCATGAATTTCTCGTTGCGCAGGTTCCACATGAAGCCCACCGACCAGAAGCCGGCCCAGCGGTTCGAGGCGCCGAAGCGCGAGGAGCCGTCGGTACGCAGCGAGAAGTCGGCGTAGTAACGGTCCGAATAGCTGTACTCGGCGCGTCCGAAGAACGACAGATAGGCGTAGTTGTCGTCGGTGGTGTCGTTCCAGCGGGTGGCGCGCGGACTCGACGAGATGTTCACCAGTTTGTCGTTGTTCTGGTCCTTGGTTTGCAAGGAGAAGGCCTCGTACCGGTAGTCGAGTCCCTCCTGCCCCGCGAGGAAGGTGAACATGTGCTTGTTGTCGATGTCGAACCGGTAGGTGATCGTGTTGGTGACCGAAAGGCTCATTCCGTCGGAGGAGTTGCGCTGTACGGTACCCGAACCGAGGTTGGGGGCGTAGCTCGGATAGGAGATGCCGCGGCCCGTCGAGTGCGAATAATCGACGCCGAACTGCGAACGGAGCGTAAGCCCTTCGATCGGGGTCGCCTCGGCGAAGACCGTGGATATGATCTTGTACTTCTTGTAGTCTACGGGGTTGTTCTTGAGCCATTCGAGCGGGTTCTGCCCCTCGCCCTTCCACGAACCGTCGTTCACCGACGCCAGCGAACCGTCGGCGCGGTGCGGGTTCCAGTAGGGAAGCATGAAGCGTGCGGCCGAAATCGGTGTGGTCAGGGTGTATTCCCCGTCGTCGGCCTTCTCGATGGTCTGGTAGTTCATCATCGTGTTGGTGCCGAGTTTGAGCCACTTGGCGGCCCGCTGCTCGACGTTGGCGCGGATCGAGTAGCGTTCGAACGACGAACCCACGGCCGTACCGTCCTGACTGTAGTAGCCGCCCGAAACGTAGTAGTTGGTCTTTTCGCTGGCTCCGGAGACGGAAAGCTCGTAGTTCTGGAGCAGCGCGGCGTTGCTGAACACCTCGTCGAGCCAGTTGACGTCGGTCTTGGCCAGCACGTTGTAGTTCTTGCCGTCGGTCAGCCCCAGCTCCTTCTCATACTGGATGCGCTCCGAAGTGTTCATCAGGTCCCAGTTGCCGTAGGCGATCTGCGAAAAACCGAGCTGCATGCGGTAGTTGATCTTCGCGCGGTCGGCCATGCGGCCGCGCTTGGTGGTGATGACGATCACGCCGTTGGCCGCGCGCGCACCGTATATGGAGGTGGACGAAGCGTCTTTGAGGACCGAAAGGCTCTCGATGTCGGAGGGGTTGATGGTGTTGAAATCCCTGCTCGAAATGGCGACGCCGTCCAGAATGTAGAGCGGCGCGGTGCCGGAGTTGATCGAGTTGGTGCCTCGGATGGCCATGGCTGCGGCCTCGCTCGGTTCGCCGGAGTCGGAAAGTACCGTCAGGCCCGGAACCTGACCCTGAAGGGCCTGATCGAAGGCCGCCGCCGGGGTGTCCTCGATCTTCTCGGCCTTGACGGTCGATACCGAGCCTGCGATGGTGCCCTTTTTGCGGACGCCGTAGGCGATCACCACCACGTCGTCGAGCGTCTGCGAATCGCCTTGCAGCGCGACGTCGCAGGTAACGGAGCTTCGGCCTGCGGGAACCGTGAACTCGAACGGTTTGTAACCGATGTACTGGAAGGTGAGGGTGGTCCCCGCCGAAACGGTTATCCGGTAGGTGCCGTCGGCGAGTGTGCTCACTCCGCTCGTGGCTCCGGAAATCACGTTGACCCCGATCAGGGGTTGCTTGTCATCCGCCGAAGTGACGATGCCACTGACGGTCACGTTTCCCCCCCCCTGAGCCATAGATACGGCCGGCAGGATGCATAGGAAAAGTGCAAGAATGTTGAGTAGAAGTTTCGTTTTTTGCATAAGTGGATGATACTTTCTTACGCGGCAAAGAAAAATAATTAAAATGAATTTGCCAAATATTCAAAATGGATGAAATGTAAGCCGGAGTGCCTGAAAAGGGCTGTTTCGGTGCTCTGTCCGGTGTGTTTTAGCGGTCTATTCGGTTCTTAATTAATAACTTAAGGTTTTGTTTTGATTTGTTGTAATTGGGTTTAATAATATTCAAAATATTTTTACAAAAATGTAGAAATGAGTTTGCTTATTTTGAAATTTTATCATTATCTGAGCGGTGCGCGGTCGGATTCCGGGTTGACGGTTCGGCGAATCGGAAGGGACGGAAGCGGAAAACGGGCGTTTGTTTTTGATATATTTTAAGAAATGGACTCCTTTTGTCGTCCGGTTTTAGGAAACCGCAAAAAAATGTCGAAATATTTGCCGAAGGAGGGCTTTTCACCCCCGAAATTGAGAAAAGATAACAATTTCTTTAATTTTGTTAATCCCGCTTTGCAGGGACCAAGACGCCTTGAAAGCGGTCTGAAAGGCCTTTTCGGAGGTTTAATTAGGCTGAAACGGGAAATTATGTGCCGATGCAGTCGTTTTTGCCGGTGTTAAACTTACGGATTGTAAGCATTATTGTCGAATTTCATATTAATACATAACTTTCGGCCCCGATTCGGACGGATCGGGAGACAAAAAAATTACTCCGGGACATGACTCCCGGAGTAATGCTTTCGGCAGAGTTCTAATATGCAGGCGCCGGGTTGCAGCAGGTTCGTGATTTCGATGCTGTAGGGAGGAGACTCAGGAGGCCTGCCATACGTTTGTCGAACGTCATTCGCTTACTTCACCCAATCCGGTGATTTGTAGGGTGGTGCGGCGCTTCGGCGCAGGCGCTTAGCAACAGATCGAAGGCCGGCTGCAGTTTTTCAGTTTTGTTGCAAGTCTATTTTATATTGATCTGCGCAGTCGAGCGGATGTCGCGGCTTGATGCAGCGGCTTCGATGGTGTAAGGTCCGGGATCTTCGACCCAGCGGCCTTCGGTCTCGGAGTAATAGGAGAATGCCCGCGCCGGAAGGGTGAACTCCACCGTGCGGCGTTCCCCGGCCCGAAGGAACAGCTTCTCGAAAGCCTTCAGTTCGTGTACGGGGCGTGTGACGGAAGGCCGTTCGGGACGCACGTAAATCTGTACGGTCTGCGAACCGTCGCGGTCTCCGGTGTTGCGGATTTCGATGCGACCGCGGACTTTGCCGTTCTTTTCCGAAACGCGCAGCCTGCCGTAGCGGAACGTCGTGTAGCTGAGTCCGTAACCGAACGGGAACTGCGGCTCGACCTCCTGCGTGTCGAAATAGCGGTAGCCCACCATCAGCTCTTCTTCGTAATTTACGGTGTCGAGGTCCTGCGTGGCCAGCCGGTGTGACGGCGAGTCTTCGAGTTTTTTTGGCCATGTGAACGGCAGACGGCCAGCGGGATCGGCTTCGCCGTAGAGTATCCCGGCGACGGCCGTGCCGCCCTCCATGCCGGGATACCACGCTTCGACGATGGCCGGAACCTTGTCGATCCAGCCGCCCAGTTCCATCGGCGAGCCGTTGATCAGTACCACCGCCGTGCGGGGATTGACCGCGGCAAGGCGCGCGATCAGGCGTTCCTGATCCTGCGGAAACTCCATCGTCATGCGGTCGCGGCCCTCGGTGTCGAGGCTGTGGTCCAGCCCTCCGACGAAGATCACCGCATCGGCCTCTTTCGCGGCCGCGTCGAGCCGCGCCAGCTCCCCGGCCGATTCCGGTGATTCGGGCAGTTTCCATTCGAGTCGCACCGAAGCGTCGCATTCGCGGTTTTTCGAGTAATTGACGCAGAAAAAATAGGGTTCGTCCTTTTGCAGCCGGATCGTCGCGGTGACGGTGCGTTCGCCCTCGCGCGAGTCGTCGGCGACGATCGTCGGGGCGCCGTAGCAACCTTCGGGGAAGATCGCGCACCAGCCGCCGACGGTCAGTCGGAGCGTGTAGACGCCGCTGGCGGGCGGGGTGATCCACCCCTGAAAATTCGCCGAGAACGACTCGGCGGGAATCGTCCTGTCGGGGGATTTCATCTCCCACATGAAGTCGATCTGCGGTTCGGTGCGGACCAGCGTCTGTTCTGCTCCCGCGTAGGTCGTCTTCCAGCCCGGTTCGCGGCCGTACGGGTCGCTGTGGACCGCCTCGGCGGGGATGGGCGAGAAGCCGCCGAGCTGTTCGGAGGGGAAATAGCTGACGTCGGCGTTGCCTGTCAAGTTACGCAGGCCGTCGAGAACGGTCACCTCGTAGGGCGATTCGATGCCCGAACTGCCGCCCATGCCGGGCAGGCAGAAACGCTTGTCGGCGTTGGGACCCGTGACGAGGATTTTCATACCCCTGTGCAGCGGCAGCATGCCGCCTTCGTTGCGAAGCAGTACGATGCTTTCTTCGGCCAGTTGCAGGGCTGTCGCCTGATGTTCCGGAGTATTGATGCCGGCCCCGGCGGAGATGTTGCAGCCGTCGAGTGCGCCGATGCGGTCGTAGATGCGCAGGATGCGGCGGACCTTGTCGTCGATGACGCTTTCGGGTACGCGGCCGTCGCGTACCGCGTCGAGCAAGGGCCGTCCGAAGCCGCACTCTTCGCCGCCCGGCATCGAAACGTCGAGTCCCGCCAGCGCCGCTTTTTCGGTCGAGCGGGTCTGGAGCCAGTCGGTGATGACGAATCCGTCGAATCCCCACTCCTCTTTGAGGATGTCGGTCAGCAGGCGGCGGCTGTCGCTCACGAACTCGCCGTTCACGCCGTTTGCCGCGGTCATGACGCTCCACAGTCCGCCTTCGCCGACGGCCGCTTCATAGGCCGGGAGGTAGATTTCATGCAGGGCGCGGTCGCCGATCGCGGACATATAGAAGTTGCGGTTGTTCTCGCGGTTGTTGCAGGCGTAATGCTTGAGGCAGGCGGCGACCTTTTCGCGCTGGATGCCCTTTACGGCGGCGGCCGTGATGCGGCTGTTCAGGTAAGGGTCTTCGGTGTAATATTCGAAGAAGCGGCCGCACAGCGGATCGCGCAGGATGTTGTTGGCGGGACCCAGCAATACGCCCCGGCCGATAGTCCGGGTTTCGCGGCCCATTACTCCGCCGGCCTTTTCGGCCAGTGCGGGGTTCCACGCCGCGCCCCATGCGATTCCCGACGGAAATGCCGTGGCGGGGCCGCCGATGTTGGGTCCGCGGGGACCGTCGCAGCACTGCACTTCGGGGATTCCGAGCCGCGGAACGCCCTGAAACGCCATGCGGGGCGCGGCTCCGGCGCACATGGCGACTTTCTCTTCGAGGGTCATCAGCCGCAGCAGGCTGTCGATTTTACGTTCGGATGCCGGATCGCTTCCCGTACCCGCCGTGGTGCGCAGTACGGAGAGACAGAGCAGGATGCCGGCGAATAGTTTGATTCGGTTCATCGTGCGGTATTTTCGGATTATGAGTTTGCTCCCGGTGCGGGAAAACTGAATTCGTAGTTTCCCGAACCGACCGAGAGTTGCTGTTTGCCGGATGCGGATGCTGCGGGGAGTATCCGGATGCGTCCGGTTTCGGCCCGGTCTGCAATGGGGCGGCCGCCTTCGCGGATTTCACCGGCACGGGCAGGAATGACGACCTGCGCTTCGATGCCTGCGGGCACTTCGACCTTCCAGACGATGCTGTTTCCGTCACGCCGCCATTCGCTCGAAATCCGTCCTTCGGGAATCCGGCGGGCGGCCGATGCGCGGTTCAGCTCCGGAAAATCGCTCCAGCGGAAGGTCCATGGTTCCCGGACGCTCCCGCGGGCGGCGAGGCCTGCCACGCCCGTGTAAAGCCACTCATCGAATGCGGCATGCATGGGATGCGACATCGAGCCGTCGTAGGCTTCGTATCCGCCGTCGAAGCCCTGCACGGGCCAGTGTTCCCAGAGCGTCGTGGCTCCGAGGTCGAGCATGGCCCGGTAGCTGGGGTATTCGGGCTTGGTCAGCAGGCGGCGGGCGATGTCGCCGTAACCCTCGGCGGCGAGTATGTGCAGCATCGGTGCGGTGCCGAAGATGCCCGCGTCGAAGCAGCGGCCTTCGTCGCACAGGGCGACGAGTTTTTCGACGATTTTCTCCCGCGGAAGAAGCGTCGGATCGCAGTAGTAATAGGCGAATGCGAGCGCCGTCTGGCTGTATTCGGCCCGTTCGTGCGGCGGCAGGAAGTAACGCTCGGTCAGCCTGCGGCTCAGCGAGTCGGCCAGCTGCCGGCAGTATTGACTTCGGGACGGATCGCCGACGAGTTCTTCGGTCTGCGCCAGAATCCTGCAGCAGCGGATATACATGCCTGAGGTGAGAATCGGGATTTCGGCGTTGCCGATCCACGGCGTTCCCGATTCGGCGGCCTGCCGCATCGAGGGCGAACACCAGTCACCCAATCCCGTAACCGGCAGTCCGGTTCGGGGGTCGGCGATCGAGCCGAGGTAGCCGACCCATGTGCGCATCGGTTCCAGAAACTCCTGCAGGATGCGCATGTCGCCCGTTTGGGTGCAGATCTCCCACGGGATGAATACCTGCGCGCTGCCCCAGTCGGGCGATGCTGCGTTGCAGAGACGTTTGCCGGGGGCGATCATGTGGGGCACGCCCGCTGGTTTGGGTTCGCGGACGGTTGTGCCGTAAACGGGACCGACGCGCGGTTCGTCGGTGGAGCGGCGGCCTCCGGTTTCGATGTCGCGGGCGTATTTGTGCAGGAACGATGCGGCGTCGTAACGGGTCAGCAGGAGTTGGGCGATGGCATGTCCGTCGCCGAGCCAGCCGCAGCGTTCGCGCACCGGACAGTCCATCGGAAGCCCGTGCATGCCGGCCAGCAGGGTGCGCCCTGCGGCCCGGTGGAGCCGGACGAGCTGGGGATCGGAACAGTCGAACGAGGCGGTCTCCGGCAGGTCGGTGTGGACGACGACGGCCGTGAGGGTCTCGCTCGACGGCGCTTCGGGCAGTGCGCCCGATTCGACGTAAAGGGCCGCATACTGGAATCCGTGGAAGGTGAAGCTGGGTTCCCATGTCTCTTGGGCGCCGCCTTTGGCTGTGTAATAGTCGGCCTGCACCGTGCCGTTGATCTCGTTGCCGACAGGGGTGCGGAAAAGCGTTCCGTCGGGGTTTATTTTCTCGGCGAATTCGAGACGGATGCGCGTGCCGGGCGCGGCGTCGCGCAGTTGCAGGCGGCACCAGCCGGTCAGGTTTTCCCCGAAATCGTAGAGGTAGGGCCGTTCGCCGTCGGGTTCCGAAATTTGCTTCACGCAGACGGGGACCACTTCGCGTACGGGCCGTTCGGGAGGCATGCACTGCGGTTCGAGACGGGTGGCGGGACCCGGTGCGGGGTATTCCACGACCGCCTGCCAGTCCGCATAGTCGTTCGTGCTCCACTGCGGAATCTCCTGCCGGGCGTCGTATACTTCGCCCCGGTAGACGTTGTTTTCGCCGATCGGACCCGTCGCGGCCCGCCATGTCAGGTCGGCGGGCGCCGAGGTCTGCGTGCCGTCGGGGTGGTTGAAGACGAATTGCGCCCGCAGGCGGGGCTGGCCGTAGCTCATCGCGCCGCCCCATGCGATCCACTGGTCGTACCAGCCGTCGCCGAGGATGACGCCGAGTTCGACCTCCTGCTGCCGTGTGCCGGCGAGCCAGCCGCTGATGTCGGTCGGAATGTAGAGACAGCGCAATTCGTAGTCGGTCTGGGCCGGACCCATGACGCAGTTCCGGTCCGCGTCGTGTCCGTTTACGAAGAGTTTGTACCAGCCGGGGGCGCAGACATAGGCCCGTGCCGAGACGACGGGTTTGTCGAGCCGGACGGTGCCGCGCAGGTAGGCGGCGCGGTGGCCGCGGGCCGTGCTGTCCATGCCGATCCACGGTCCTGTCCATTCCTGCGGAGTCAGCAGTCCGTTCTCGAAGCGGGCCGTCTGTGACCATTCCGATTTTTCCCCGTCGGAGGTGCGGACCCGGACCCGCCAGAAAACGGGATTGCCCGAAGCCGGGAATTTACCTCCGTAGATGCAGGCGGTTTGCGTGCCGGCGACTTCGCCGCTGTCCCAGAGGTCGGGCGCCGGGAAATCTTCGGCGGAGGATGCCTGCACGTGATAGGCGGTCTGCATGACGGGGGTTTCGGCGCTTTGGGGCAGCGTCCATGTCAGACGCGGCTGCCGGCTGTCGGTGGCCGGCGGCGATGTCTGCCCGTCGGCCTTCAGGTCTTCGGGCCGGTTTGCGGTGGCGCATCCCGCGCAGAGGGCGGCGAGGAGCGGCAGTAAGAGTCGTTTCATGGGCGGTCGTATTTAAGGCCGTGCGCTCCATGCACGGAGCATGCGGATCATTTCGGTTTCGGCGGCCAGTTCCCGTTCGTAATGGAAACCCCACATGTGGTTGGTCCACGGGTAGAGCTGGTCGCCGTCGAACCAGCCTTTCCATTTGCCGTGCTCGGCGCGGGCGCGGCATTCGGCCAGCTCCCGGACATAGTCTTTGGCTTTCTCCATGTGGTCGGCGGCTTCGGCGAAGCGCTCTGCGCTTATGGCGTCGAAAGCCCGGAACAGTTCGCCGCCCCAGAGGTTCATCAGCCGCGACGTGGCGATCTGAAGCAGGACGAAATCGTAGTAGAAGCTACGCCGGTCGGAGCGGATTTCAGGCGTGAGGGCGTTGGCGTCCTTCCATAACCGCTCCCACGCCGGGGCGTTGCGCCGGAGTTCGTCCCGGCCCATTTTGCCGTAACGGCCTCCCGTCGGCACCTCGATCGAGCGGACGTATTCGACCATCGCGCGGCGTTTGTCCGCCGCGCCCTCGATCTTTTTGAGAATCGCTTCGTCGAGAATCGTGTACTGCGACATGCGTTCGAGGATGATCATCGACCGCACGGGCATTTCGAGGTCCCAGTAGCGGACCAGCAGATCGGTCAGGCGCGCCGGGTCGCGCATGCCGTACTGACGGACGATCCATGCATCGGTGAAGGCGCGCCAATGCTCCTTATCGGCCAGCCACGGACGGGCGTCGTAGGCCAGATCCATCGCCATGGCGGTTTTGAGCGGGATTTCGCGGATGTCGCCGACATTGAATTCGGCCATCGAAACGGCTCCGGCACGTACGGCCTTCACCAGTTCGTGCTGCACGCCGCCCATCGGGTACCATTGCACCCAATGGTTGTCGCAGAAGGTGAGGTGGAAGAAGATGCCGTGGTGGGCGTCGCGCTCCAGATGCTTCTTTTCGGGCAGCAGGCGGAAGACGCCGAACGACGGGTCGTCGGGCCAGAGGATATGGGTATTTTTTGGAAACTGCAGTTCGCCCGTGAGGTATTGGTCAAACAGGTCGTTGCGGTTGGCGATCATGTAGAGCGGCTCGGTGCCGGGCAGGTTGCGTTCGACGATTTGAGTCTGGAGCCGGATTGCTTCGTTGGTGAGCCGCGCCCGTTCGACAACCGAACGCGGGGCTGCGGAGTCGTTTTCGTGGAAATCGGTGTCGTTGGCCCCTTTGAGTCCGACGGTCCAGATCGCCAGATGGTCCTTGTGGCGTTTTACGCCCTCCTCTTCCCAGAAGCGGAGCATTTTCTCCCGCTGGGTCATCCAGCTGTAAGGATAGCGTTTGCCGTAGGTCTTTTCGCAGAAAGCATCCCATGTCCACGTATGAGGCCCCGGATCGAAGGCGTAGGAGGTGTTGGCGACGAGCATGTGCATGTGTGACCCGGTGACGTAAAGGCCGCGGTCGCTGGCCAGCCGGAGTGAAGCGCTGTCGGGCGTCTGGCCGTATTCGATCAGCGTATAGAAATTGCCGCGCATGCGGCAGATCGTTTCGAAAATCTCGGCCCAGTCTTCGGCCTTGATCGAATTGTCCTCTCCTTCGCGGTGGTGCCAGCCCAGCAGGGCGTGTTCGTCGTTGACGAACCAGCCGCGGAATCTGAAGGTCGGGGGTCCCTGTACGACCATACCTTGGTCCCAGCGGGCGCTTTTGACCCTGTGCGGCACGGCGTCGGTCCAGAATTTCTGGGGATCGGTGCCCAGCAGGCGTTCGCTCACCTCGTAAAGTCCGTACATCGCCCCGCGTTCGTCGCTTCCGGCTACGATCAGCGCTTCGGGGATCGCGGGGTAGTCGGCGAAAGGCTGGGCGACGGGGATGATGGCGAAACTTTCCCATTCTCCCCGGATCGAGTCGACGTCGATGCGCTTCTCGGCGATCAGCCGGTCGAGCAGCGGGCTTTTCCCGATGACGGCAGGCAGTATGACCGGACGCGAACCCGCTTCCCTGAGCGTTGTGACGACGGGCAGTCGTCGGCCGGCCGATTCGCGGCAGTCTTCGTTGAAGTCCGAGACGGTGTAACGGAGTATGGTCGAAGCGTCGGCCGGAAGCACGACGGCGGCATCCTGCGCGGCGCGGCGTTGGAGGATGCGGATTTCAGGTGTCGCCGCGAGCGGAGCGAGGGTGTCCAGCAGGCAGAAAGAGAGCGTGAGGATAAGCAGTTTTTTCCGGGTCATTGGTTTTTTGATCTGGTTCTGAACAAAATTAAACAGAGACGGAAGCCCGGCTGTTGCGTTATTTGACAGAATGATTTTAATTTCTGACAAAATTCCCGGTGAAGCGTCATCTTCCGGCCGGGGCGATGCCGGAACGGGAAATGGTCCCGTATGGAAAGAGCTTCCGGACAGGTGTTCCGGAAGCTCTTCGTGCGGTGTGCAGTGCGCGGTGTGCGGCCGTTCGTGCGGTGCGGTGAATCAGAACTCCGCCACGACCGGTTTGCCGTCCATCCAGTTGAGCATGTTGATGACCAGCGTATTCCAGTTCTGGAAGCCCGGATTGAGGATCGGTTCGCCGTTCGAGGGCTGGTAGTATTCGTGCAGCACGCCCGTGCGTTCGTAATCCCGCCCGAACAGGGCGATGGTTTTCGATGCCAGCTCCTCCGCCTCCTCCTTGAATCCGTATTTGACCAGTCCGCGCCACGTCAGGTAGTTCGACACGCCCCAGATCGGGCCGAGCCATGTCGAGGGGTTGCCGCTGGCTTTGAGCGAGTACATTTTCTCCATTTTCGACAGCGTGCGCACGCCGTACGGGGCGTTGAAGGTCCTTTCGTCGGAGAAGTGTTCGCGTACCATGCGTTCGGCCTGCTCCGGGGTGGCGATGTCGGCCCACATGGCGAGGAATCCCGACCAGACGCCGATGCGCTGGATCAGGCAGTCCCACGTTCGGGGCGCCCCGCCGTGATACGGCTCTTTTTCGGTGCTTACAGGGCGCAGATTGAGGTCTACGCTGTAGAAGAAGCCGTCGCGCTCGTCCCAGCAGTGTTCCTGAACCGCGGCCTTGAGGTCGTCGGCATTCCGGGCGTATTCGGCTGCGAGTTCCTGCAGGTCGAGGCGGCCCGCCAAGTATTCCATGGCGCGCAGCTCCTTATACATCATGCAGTTGAGGAATATCGAGCCGGAACTGCGGTCGGGGCGGAAATAAGTGCAGGGATCGTTGTCCACGCCGATCATCACGTCGGTCTGCCAGAAATAAAGCCCCGTCGCACGATGGCGGTAGCGGTTTACATAGCCGCCGACGAAGTATTCCAGCCGGAAGAACTCGTCGCGCAGCCACTCTGCGTCACCGCCGTTCTGCTGTACGATGAAGGCCGCATGCTGGGCCAGACAGGGCTTGTGCATGTTTTCCTTGTAGATGTCTTCGGGCTTTTGGGTTCCGGCGTCCATCGAGATATTGACGGGCACCCAGCCGTCGATCCCTGAGTAGCGGAGGAAGTTGAGCACGCAGCCCTTTTCGTAGTCGGCGATCTCCTTGAGAGCCTTGCCGCCCTGATCGGCCGCTGCTTGGTGAATGGCGATGTCGCTCAGCCACGAATCCCAGTCCCACAGTACGTTGCCGTACTGTGCGCCGCCCGGTACGATGAATGGGAATGGCAGATGCCCGCCCGGCTCGCGGCAGTAGTCGCGGTAGGTCGAGTAGATCTTTTCGCGGATGATTTTTGCATATTTTCTGTAATCGGACGTGCGGCTTTTCTGCGCTGCCGCCGGAAAGGACAGAAGCGTGCCTGTGAACAGAAGTGCCGTCAAGATCAGTATTCCTTTTTTCATGGTTTTATGCAGTTAAAAATTATTGGTTTCGAGTACTACCGGGCCTGTAAGTCCCGACTTCTGCAATTCGTCGTCGGCTTTCCACGGCTGGTAGGCCACCCACGTGCGGCGTTCGTCTTGTGGCAGGTTCAGGTCGCCGATAAGGCGGTTTTTCCATGTGGTCACCACGTCGATCTCGACGTTGTTTTCGCCCGTTTTAATGGCGTCGGTGATCTCCACGCGGTAGGGCGGGGTCCAGACTCCGCCGACGTAAACGCCGTTGATTTTGACTTTCGCCATGGCTGTCACGTCGTTGAGGTTGAGGTAGACGCGGCCTTCGGGCAGCGTGTCGAGTGTGAACCTGTTTTCATAGACCACTGTGCCGGAGTAGTGGCGGATGTCGAAATCGGGATGTTGCGTGAAGTCGAACAGTTCGTCTGCGGCGAGCGGTTCGGCAGGACCGCGTTTGCTTTGGTCGAAGGTGAGCGTCCACGGACCTCCGAGTGTCTTCAGGGCTTTGTAGGGCGGGAAGTTGACCTCCGTTCCGGCTGCAATGTCGGTCGTTTCGGGATGTGCGGCCGAACGGCGGAATACGACAAAAAGACTTTCGTAACCGTCGAGTTTCAGCGGAACCCGCACTCCGTCGGATGTCGGGGCGAACGCCGGCAGAGGGCGCATCGTGCCGTCGACGGCGTTCCATGCTTCGGGCTGCATGTCTTTGACGCGGAATTCGGGGGCCGTGCGGATCGGTTCGCCGCTCTGATTGGAGACGAAGTAGATCTCCATGCCGTCCACCGTGCGGTGGCAGTAGAGCACCGGATCTTCGTCGGCCGTGCGGCAGTCGGGGACGCAGCCGATCAGCTCCATGGCCTGCGGCATCGTCAGTCCGTCGATCAGCATTCCCTTGCCGATGCGGGCGTAACCGGCTGCCGGGTCGATCTGCGACCAGAGTGCGTCGGCCGTGCTGCGGACCTTCCGGTCGGCAGCGGGATAGTTCTCGTAGCTGGGCGAGCGGCGCGGTGCGGGACCGAGTACGACGGCGCCCTGCTCGATGAGCCGGGCGATCTTGTCCAGCAGTTGCGGTCGCATGGTCTCCAATTTGGGTAGTACGAGAATCCGGTACTGTGTGCCGTGGGGTAGTGTCAGCAGTCCGTTAGCAACTGTCATGTCGCGTTCGATCACTTCGGCGTTGATGTAGTCGAACTGGTAGCCTTTGGGAAGGGCGGGGTCGGTGACGCCCGTCATCTTGGGCGTGTCCTCGCCGATGAAGTAGGCCGCGTCGGCCACGTTGAGTCCCTGCTGGAGCATGAAGTTCACGCGCTTGACGTATTTGATGAAGAGGTCCAGCTGCGGAAACCATGTGTTCTTGCGGTTGAATTCGTTGCCGAAGGTGGCGTTTACGCCCGGTTCACGGTCTTCGTAGGGCTGCGAGATGTAGAGGTGCAGCAGCGTGTTGTTGATGCCCTCGGTGAAGAAGCGGTCGCCGCGCTGTTTCATCATGGCCGGGTAGCGGTGGTAACCGCCGCCGCCCGCCGTGAACGATTCTGCTGAAATCTTGTTCTTGCCGTAAATATGGCCGCACGATGATGCCGCGCGGTTTTCGATGTCGCCCAGACTTCCCTCGCTCCAGAATTCGCCGCCGATCTCGTCCGACTGTCCGCCGTACTGCAGGAATTCGCCGGGGAAACCCCAGTGTCCGTAATTTTCGAGCCATGTCGTCAACCCGTATTTATGGCTCACTTCGCGCAGTCCGGCGACATAGTCGTAGGCGACCTTGTCGGCTACCAGCCGCCGCATGTCCCACAGGAACCGGTCGGAGACCTCTTCGCTTTGCACAACCGTGCCCGCATAGACGGGTAGGAACGGTACGGGGTCATAGCCGTAGCGGGTTTGGAAGGCTTCGAGGAAACCGTCCGTGAAGTTCTGTCCACCGGTTTCGTAGGAGTCCTCCACCACGACTTTCCAGCATTTGCGGTCTTCGGCCGGAATGCGGCGGTATATTTCGCCGAGAAATGCCTCGAAATGGGCTTCGATGTGCTGTTTGCTCATTTTATCGGTCTCCAGTCCTTCGGCTTCGGGACGCGCCGGGGAGTTTACGACGCCTGTGGGGAGCATGCCCGTTCGCAGGACGGTCCATTCGCCTGCGGGGGCGTTCCATGTCAGGCGGTCGCCCTCTAGGCAGTCGCTGATGTCGAGGATGTCGCCCGGTCTGATTACCAGCGACTGATCGTCTGTTGCGGGTTGGATGCGCCACATGTATTCGTGCCAGTAAGGCAGCGGGGTCTGGTACATTTTGGCCAGCGTCTTTTCGGGGTAACGTTCCACCGTGGGCAGCGAAGAGAGTTCGGCTTCGCGCAGTCCGAAGCCGGGCGTGGCATCGGTGAACACGAGCCGGAAGCGGGTCGAGGCGGTCGCCGGGACCGAAATCACTATCGGCGCATAGGGGTCGAAGCCTACGTGCAGGGCGGGGTTGAAGCGCGTGACCGGAAATTCGGCCAGCGTATGCAGCGTGCCGTCCAGTTCGGCTTCGAGCCGGGCCGGACAATCCACCGGGGCTTCGGTGACGCGGAGTTTCAGGCTGCGCAGCGTGAACGGCCGGTCGGTCGTGAACTCCAGCGTGACCTCCCTGCTCTGCGAACCGGCGGGCAGCAGTTCCACCGAGGTGTCGGGATCGCCGTCGATGAGTTGTTCGGGGTGCGGTACTGACGGGGTGGTTGTTATTTCGGTGTCGGCCGGGGTGAGCGTCCGGCCGTCGATTGCCGGAAAGGCGATCACTTTCACATCTTGGAAATCGGCACTCCGCTCGCCGGCCGGCCGGGGCAGGTCGGTCTCTACCAGTTGTCCGCCCGTGATGCGGGTCGAGGTGTTGGCCAGATAGCGCATTGACTGCTGCGGTTCGACCCACGGACCGCCCGACTGGCTCCAGCCCGGACAGTTGAAGATGCCGATGTCGATGCCCAGTTCCGTGGCGGTTTTCAGTGCCGTGTGCATCACCTCCCACCATGCTTCACTGTAGAATTTGACGGGACCTTCGCCCGATTCGCTGTCTTCGAGTCCGATGTTGCCGATAAAGGCGCGGTCGATGCCGATCCGCTTCATCGACTCCAGATCGCGGCGTACGCCGTCGGCGCTGATGTGGTTCGAAATCCAGTACCAGTAAACCGATGTCTGTATCGAATCGGGTGTTTCCGCGAAGCCCGCCGCCAGCTCGTTGCCGGAGATGGTTTTCCGGCCGTCGCATGATGCGAGCGATAATAACAGGGCGAGTGCCGGAAGTAAAAAGCTGTTCTTCATGGGTTGGTTTTTAACATGGTTCGTTTTCGTCATCCGGCTCCCTGCGCCGCGACCTCTGCGGCCGCCATGTCGGGAGTCGCGCCCGCCGCTTTCATGCGCCGTATGAGAAGTTTGCCGTCGGCCAGCACGCAGAGCGTCCTGTGGTCCGCACCCGCGAAGCAAAGCGATGCGACACCTCCGGCTGCGGGTTGCAGGATGGCCCTTACGCGGCCGTTGTGGTCGCAGACCTGTATGCCGGTCGGCGTGGCGGCGTAGAGATTGCCCTGCCGGTCGCACTGCATGTTGCCGTGCGGCCGCAGGTGATCGGCGTAAATGTTGTGCAGACGGTACCACTCCTGCCGGCAGTCGAGCGAACCGCCGCGGCGCACCACGTAGTTGTCGATCCAGTCGGAATACATACGCGAAGATAATAACATTTTGTGATTCGGAAACAGGGCGAGCCTTTCTCCGCCTTCCGGACAGCCGCCGATGGTCCGGAGGGTCCCGTCCGCGCCGATGCGTACGATCCGGCTCCCGTGCTCCTTGTCGGTCGAGGCGATCAGTTCGCCGCCGGGACCTGCCGGAATTAGCGCCCTGACGCCGGGAAGCCGGGCGATTGTTTCGGATGCGCCGCTGCCGGCGTAGAGCCGGATGCGGCCTTTGCGGTCCGTGGTGTAGATGCCTTTTGTGCTGGCCGCCGCCGCTTTTTCGCCGCGGGGCAGTTCTAAGAACGGTTCCGTTTGTCCCTCTGCCGTGACCGAGCGGACACAACCCCGGTCGTCGGAGACGAACAGCCGTCCCGCCGCATCGGACATCAGTTGTCCCGCGGGGGTGAAGGAGAGCGGAATCTCCCGCCACTCGGCGCCGGGTTCGAGGATGGCCGCAAGCATGTCGTTCTGCGACGTTCCCACCGTAACGCGTGCGGGCCAGTCTTTCCAGAGCCAGCGCATCGCTTCGGGGAATATCCGTGCGGCGCCGATGTCATCGTGGCCCGTGTCGCCCCACGAATGGTTGGGCGCGTAACCCGCGAAGTCGAGCGCCGAGAGCATCAGCCGGTTGGCTTCGAACCAATGGCCGAAGAGCGGGTTCCAGACGTCGTGCACGTTGTCTTGAATGAAGATGCGGAGCGGTTTGGGTTCGGTTTTGCGAATCAGGTAGGGATATTCGTGGCCGCCGCGCATCGAGACATAGGTTCCGACGACGCTGAATACCCGGCTGAAAAGGTCGGGACGCTGCCATGCCGCCGTGAACGCGCAGATCGCGCCGCTGCTGCCGCCCGTAATCAGGCGGTCGTTGGGGTCTTTCGACAGCCGGACCGCCCGGCCGTCGGCCGTCGTGCGACGCTCGGCGTCGGGCAGCAGTTCCCGATCGACGAAGTCGGCGAACCGCTCGTCGATACGGTCGAATTCGTTGCTTCGGTTGAAGCGCACGGGATTGCCCTGTTCGTCATTCATGGCGCCCGAAGCCATGAAAACACCGATGATGACCGGCAGTTCCCCGTCGGCGATCATCCGGTCGAAGACCGCCGGAGCGTCGTAATGGATGCAGTCCATGTCCAGATAGAGACATGCGGGTTTGTCGCCCCGGTATGCTGCCGGAACGTAAATCCAGTAGTCGCGTTCGGTCCCCGGATAGATTTCCGAGCTGGAGAGCCTGCACCGGATAATTTCGCCGGCGGGCGCGGCATGCGTTTCCGGCGCGGTTGGGGTTTTCGGTGCGCTCGGCGTTGCAGATGCAGTCGGGGTTTCCGGCGCGGCGGATGTTTCGGGCACGTCCGGCGTGCCGGGGTTCATGGCCTGCGACGGCGGGGCCGCCGCGAGCGTCAGAAAAAAGGCTATGGAGAGCAGTCGTCGCACGGCCGGTTATTTTCGGGTTACGATAAAGAGCGAACGAACGGCCGGAATCCGGGCTGAAACCAATGTGCGGCCCTTGTCTGTGCGGAATTCGGCGGACGTTGTCTCTCCCGTGTGGGGATTCCACAGTTCGACTGTGCCGAATTCGCCCCGCAGCGAGATTTCGCCCGCGAAGGGCCGGGCGGTGGTGTTCGTGACGAAATAGAAGTCGCGTCCGTCGCGCTGCTTGTGCGTATAGTTGATGAATCCGGCTTCGTCGGGTTGTGCGTCCGGGATAATCACGTCCGCTTCGCAGCCCGTCTGTGCGAGGGCGTCGGCCATGCTTTGGACCGTCGTCCGGGGGACGAAGACGAACTTGCCGCCCCGGTCGTTGGTTGCAGTCGCTTCTGCGTCGGGTGCCGCCGTTCCGAAAATGGCGGCGATCAGCGACTGCACCTCTGCATCGCGGCCGAATTCTGCGGAGTGCGACGGCAGCGACGCCAGTGCGATCACCTTGCCGCCGTTGTCGTAGAATTCGCCGATGCGGGCCAGCGCTCCGGCCGAGATGTAGCCGCCTCCCGGAATGACGAGTACGCTGTATTCCTGCTGGTTCTCGGCATTGTTGAGCCGTAGGCGGTCGTCTTCGACCGACACTTTGCCGTCCGTGAGGTTTTCGGGGTGGATGTAGGTGAAGTCGCGGTGCAGGTCGTTGGTGAGCATGCCGCTCAGCGCGTAGTTCACCACGTCGTTCGGATGCCAGTTGGCGATGGGAAGTCCCGATTCGGCGTCGCGGAACATATACGATTCGGCCTGAATGGCGTTGATGGGCCACAACACGGCGATGTCGGCGATGCGGCGGCCGCCCTGCAGCAACATGCATGAACGTCCGGTCGAGGTGCTGTAGCCTTTCAGCGCGGGACCCAGCAACGGATTTTCGGGAGCGATCAGCGGCGGGATGCGTACCGTCTGAGGATCGGTGTCGTACCACATGCCGTGGGGAACGACGAAGTTCACGCCGCGCGCCATGGCTTCGAGCGTGGTGCGGTAGAGCATCGCCGAATCCATCTCTTCGGGGTAGGCGCCGCACAGCTCAGCGCCGACGACGGGCTTGTCGCCCAAATCGGCTGCCGAGCATACCTGCTTGAAGCCGTTCAACCCCCGCCGGAAGCAGAGGATGGCGTCGAGCAGCGGAATGTCCACATGGCGGTAGTATTTCAGGATGTCGCCGTGCGCCACGACCGAATTGGGACTGTAATTCTCAGGCGGATGGCCCATGCTGCGCATCCGGCGCGCTTCGGACCATTCGGAGACCTGCCGGACGTATCCTTCGGCCATCAGCTCCGAACGGATGTCGTAGAAGGCGATGCGTGCCGCGCCCGTTTCGGGTCCGATGTCGTAGAAGAGCGCAGGGTAGTAGAGCGCCGGATTGCGGCCGTACTTCTCGCGGAAAATCTCCGTGATGGCCGGGGTCCATGTCTGCTCCATATGCACGAAGCCCACGTCGTCGAAGAATGTTTTCCGGATAACGTCGCCGAAATAGGATTTGTAGCGTTTGTCGTATTCGCCGTAGGTCATGCCCAGCAGGGTGCTGACGGCTTCGGGCTGCATGTAGTCCACCAAGTGGCCGTGTACGCCGCCCACCGAATAGCTGCAGGTGAACAGCATCACCTTCCATTCGCCCTCCGGAACCTGCCACTCCAGTACGCCGTCGCGGTAGGCGTCGCCGAGGTCCGCGACCTCTTTGGTCTGCGGATTCAGGGCCGAAACGGCCATGACGGTCGTGGCGGCGTTGGGCCGGAATTCCTGCCGGAAGCGGGTGCCACCGTGCGCCGCGAATTCATGCTTGGCGAGGAATTTACGGGTGTACTGCGGATATTCGCGCAGCAGGCGTCCGCCTGCCGAACCGCTCGGAAAGTCGATGTCGTCGTAAAGGATCACCTGCGTTCCGTTGCGTTTCGAGACTTCGAGTATGTCGGTGTAGCGGTCGAAATACTCCCGGCCGAGGTATTCGGGACTCATGCCCGGACACATGAAGCCTTTCTGCCAGTGGGGCTGGGCCGTGACGGGAAGCACGGCCACGCCGCCGAAACCCGCCTTGTCGCGGGCCTCGGTCAGCTGGCGGTCGATGTGCTCGCTGGTCAGGGCGCCGTTCAGGTGCCAGAAAGGCTGGGGCCGGAATTCGTTCGCGGGGTCGCGGAACGCCTCCTTCAGCGGGTCGCCGCCGCAGGCCGCCAGACCGGCCGCCGCGAGCAGGGCGAATACGATGCGTTTGGTTCTCATAGCGTTGGGGCCAAAGGCCCGGATTTATTCGATTTTGCCTTTGTAGCGGATTTCATCCCAGTCTTCGACGCCGATCACGGCCTTGTATGGCTCGCTGACCTTTTCCCATTCGGGCGTCTCGAAAGCGCGCACCACGTCCCAGATGGGTTTCTTGCCCAGCGGATCGTCGGCGTAATCCCAGAATTTGCGCAGTCCCAGCCGCAGTCCGCCTTCGCCGTGGTCGTCTGCCCAAAGGTGGTAGTAGTAGCACTTCACGTTTTTCATTTTGCGGATCTTTTCCCATGTGTAGGCCATGCCTGCTGCTTGGTCGAGGAGCGACTTTTCGCTGTAGTCGGGCGAGTTGAGACCCTGCTCGGTGAAGTGGATTTCGCGCGGCAGGCCGCGGTAGCGGACTTCGGGCAGTTCGACCCATGCGTTCAGCACTTCGAGGTTTTTGGGGGTCAGGAAAGGCGTGTCGAAACGGTAGGTCGCCTGATCGTCCTCCCATGTGCGCGGATTGTTGATGTCCTGCGGATAGGGGTGGAATGCTACCGCCCATTGGAAGTCGCCCTCCTGACGGCAGAAGTCCACGAGGATATTCAGCAGGTCGCGGCCCTCGTAACTGCGTTTGTTGCTCTTGCGGTTCCAGTCGTGATCCATCGACACGAGCACCTGCGCGTTGGGGTCGTACTGGCGCGCGATGTTGTAGACCGTGCGCATCGACTTCTGGTAGAGATTCATGTAGGAGAGCATCCGGCGGTCGCCCGCATTGGCCCAGTAGAATCCGTTCTGGATTTCGTTGTGGACGATCCAGTGGTGGATGCGGCCCCGCTCCTCGGAACTGTAGCGCTCGCAGAGATAGGTCATCGTCGCGGCGTATGCTTCAAGCCCCGTGCGCGAGAGGATGTTGGGCATGGCAAATGCGGCGCTGCCCTGACGTTCGGGGTGCGCGGCTTCCATCATCCATGTTCCGGGCGTGAAGTCGCGGTCGAGCGGCAGCAGCAGGATGGCCGAGATGAGCCAGCCGTGCTCCTTCGCCTTGCGGGCGTTGAGGTCGAGCAGCCGGATGGCGTGGCTGTTCTCGTCTACGTACCATATCCGGCCGCAGTATTCATAAGGCTTGCGCCCCGGTGCAGGATCGGGGAAGAGAATTTCGTTGAGCATGATGTTGAAGTTCGCACCGCCCACGCCTAGTTCGACCATGTCCTCGTGGTCGAACGGACACCCTCCGATGCCTTTCAGTGAGGTTGCCGTCACTTTGCGCAGCTTCTCGCGCGGAGTGATGTCGTCGGGGTAGTGCACGGCCGAGAGCAGTTCGTAACCGCCGGCGGTCCTGCGCACCACGGCCCAGCCGGAGAGAAGACGGTCGTGCTTGTCGGCGGCGAAGCGCGGCAGGGTGAAGCGGAATTTTCCGGCTTTGGCCAGCGGCAGGAATTCGCCGGTCTCTTTCAGTGCGGTGTAGTCCTCCCACATCGGGATTTCGGCCAGTCCTACCGCGGCGTCGGGTTTGCCTTTGAGGATACCTTCGACAGTAACTTTCGATTCTGGATAGGAGACTTCGACGTGCGTCACGGACGAGGGAAACGACGTCTTGAGATAGGCAGCCAGCCGGTCGCACTGCTCCCGGTCCTCGCGGTCGCGGCGTTCGATGTTGCCCAAGATGTCGCGGTCGCGGTCGTTCATGGCGCGCAGCTGCAGTCCGCTGATGGTGAATTTGTTGCCTCCGTTCATGCCGAAGCGTATGCGGATCCACGATACCGGGCCTGCGGGCGGCGTATCGGTACAGGAGATGTCGTAGGCGTTCGACGACCACCCCTCGGTGCGGGGCAGTTCATAGAGGTTCCCCTCGATCAGATGGGCGTTGTCGAGCTGCCCCACGAAGAGCGCCAGCGACATGATGCCCGAAGTGTTGAAGCTGTTGAACGCCAGCATCGGATATTCGTCTACGTCGACCGGACATTCGGCGTCGAGGAATACATAGGGATCGACGCCCGTGGTGGTGATCACGTAGTCGTCGCCGCGGCGTTCGACCGTGACGTTGTTGGAGTCGGACGGCCGGATGGTCAGTTTGACCGGACCCGTTTCGGGACCCGGCGCGGCGGCCCGTGCGACGGTGTTTCCGGCGAGCAGCAGCAGGCAGCATGCGAGGTGTCTGAATTTCATTTTTTTTCGAGTGAAAGTTAGCGATTTTATTTTGTAATTGTTCCCTTGTAGACCACGTCGTCCCAGCTTTCGATGCCGATGACGTCGAGGTAGGGGGCCGAAACGCTTTCCCAGTCATCCTGTCCGAAGGCCCGGAATACCTCCCAGCTCGGCTTCTTGCCCAGCGGATCGGCGGCATCGTCGCGGTATTTGCGCAGGCCCAACCGCAGCGAGCCTTCCTCACGGGCGTCGGCCCAGAGGTGGTAGGCGTAGCTGGTGACGTGTTTCATATGCCGGATCTTGGCCAGTGAATAAGCTACGCCAGCGGCCTGATTCTGTAGTGACAGCGGTTCGTAGTCGGGGGTGTTGATGCCTTGCTCGGTGAATTGGATTTCACGCGGCCGGGTGCCTTTGTAGCAGACTTCGGGCAGTTCGGCCCATGCGTCGAGCACTTCGAGGTTCCGGGGCGTAAGGTACTGTGTCGAGAAGCTGTAGGTGGCCTTGTCGTCAAGCCATGTACGCGGATTGTTGATGTCCTGCGGATAGGGGTGGAAGGCGATGCCCCATTCGAAGTCGCCCTCCTGACGGCAGTATTTCACGAGCTGTTCGAGCAGTTTCACACCCTGATACGAACGGTCGGAACCTTGATCCGTCCAGCCGTGGTCGAGTGAGATGAGCGACTTGGCGTTGGGATCGTACTGGCGCGCGATCGTCTGCACGAGCCGCATCGAACGCTCGTAAAGATTCATATAGGTCTCCAGATTGCGCCTGCCGGCGTTGGTCCAGTAGAATCCGGCCTGAATTTCGTTGTGGATGATCCAGTGGTGGATGCGTCCGTACTGCTCGGTGCTGTAGCGTTCGCAGAGGAAATTCATGGTCGCGGCATAGGCTTCCACGGCCTCTTTTGACAGCATGTTGGGCATCGAGAAGGCCGCGCTGTATTCGTTTTCGGGGTGGGCGACCAGATCGAGCCACGACCCTTCGGCCGCGCCCCGGTTCACGGGCACCAGCAGGATGGCCGAGACCATGAGTCCCAGCTGCTGCGAGATTTTTACGTCGTGGTCTATCTGTTTGATCATGCTGCCGTTCACGTCGGCGTAATAGGTCTTGCCCGCATATTCGTAGGGTTCGCGCCCGCCGCCCGGATCGGTGTAGAGAATCTGGTCGAGGATGATGTTGAACGTGCCGGTGGCGATGTTCAGGTCCTGCATGTCCGCATGATCGTACGGACAGCCGCCGATACCCTTGATCGAGGATGGAATCATTTCGGGAAGATTCGTCCGCGGATTGTCGATTCGGTCGGTATGGTGTACGGCCGAGAGCAGCGTATAACCGTTGCCTTCCTGCCGCACCACGGCCCATCCCGAAAGCAGGCGGTCGCGTCCGTTTTCGGCGAAACGCGGGAACGACTGCGATATGGAGCCGCCTGTAAGAGGCGTGAAACTTTCGACTGCGGTGAGTTTGGTCTGGTCCGCCCACATCGGTATTTCGGCCAGTCCGACGCCGTCGAAGTCCGTCGCGTCGGTCGTACCCGTTACCGAGACGGTGCCGGCCGTGTAATCCGCCGTGACCAGCTCTATTTTCGACGTGAAGCTTTTGGCGAGGTAGCTGTTCAGCCGTTTGGTGAGTTCCTGCTCCTCCTTGAGTCGGTTGGCTTCGTTCTCTTCGGCTTCGATCTCCTGCTTGTTGGGTTCGCGCAAAACCGGATTTTTCAGGCGGAACGTATGTTCGCCGTTGAGTCCGAAGCGGACGCGCACCGATTTGAACGGTACGGCGGGCGCCTGTTTGACTTTCGAGAGGTTGTACGACACAGCCGACCACCCTTCGGTGCGGGGCAGCGTGTAGTCGCCGTTTTCGAGCAGATGGTCGCCGTCGCATACTTCGCCGACGAAGATTACCAGCGGCAGTGTCTCCGTGGTGTTGAAACTGTCGAAGGCGAGCATATACTGCTTTTTGAAATTTACCGGAATCGCGGCGTCGAACCAGATGTACGGGTCTAGGCCCGTGGTGCGGATGATCCATTCGTCGCCCTCCTGCGTGAAGGTGATGTTGTTGAAGTCGCGGTTGCGGATCGACAGCGGAATGCCCTCCACGGCGGGTTTTTCGGGGTCCGGCCCTTCGGGGTCGAGCGGCGGGAGACGGTCGTTGCCGGAGCATCCCGCGATGAAGCAGAGCGCGGCGGATAGGGTGATTGTCAGCAGATTTTTAAACAACTGTCGCATGGCGGTCGGATTTAGTCGGGTTGATTGCGTTAATTCGCGGAAGCCCCCGTGCCGGTCGGACGGAGGCTTCCGCGGTGGCGGTACAGGATTATTTGTTCCCGTGGTTGGGGTTGACCAGACGGATGTTGCGGATATAGAAGGTCGGGGTGTGCGCATTGGCGCCGACACCTACGCGCATCCACGTCCATGGTGCGGCCGCTGCTTTGTTGGGTACGTCCTCCATAAAGTTGCAAGTCACCTTCACCCAGTCGGTCGATATGGGAATGAAGTTCTTGCAGTCGGAGCAGAAGTTGGGCCATGCGGTGCTTCCGAGGAAGATGATCAGCGGGGTGTTTTCCACTACCGTGGCGCCTTTGACTTCGAATTCCAATACGTTGTAAAGGTTGAATTCCGCGCCGGCAGCCTTGTCGTCCTCGTCGAGCTGGATGTCCATGAAGAAGAAGGCGTCGAAACCGTCGGTCCAGTCCACGAAGTAGGAGCCGTCGGCCTGCGGGGTGATCTCCTTGCAGGCCTGATGGTCGGTCGCGCGGATCGTCACGTCGTAATAGGCGGGCTTTTCCTTGGGCGGAATGATCGTAGGGCCGTCCTTCTCGTCGCACGAAGAGAGCAGGAGCAGCGGGAGGAGAGATAAAAACAGAAGGAAGCGTGTTCTCATAGTTTTAGTTTTTTATAGGTTTTCATATTTGTATCGGATGTCGGTGCGGCGGTTATTCGAGGAAGAAAACCTGCCGCAGGGGGACGGAGACGGGCGAATTGTCCGCATTGACCTCCATGATGTCGCTCATGTAGTCCCACCATTTGCGGACGACGGCTTCGCCGCCCATCTCCTGCGAGGAACCTTCGCCGCCGATCTCCTGATAGGCGAACAGTGAGAGGGTGTCGGGATCGTAAAAAATCGAGTAGTTGCCGATGCCGCCCTCTTTGAGCAGCAGCTTCATTTCGGGCCAGAGACGGGCGTGGCGTTTTTCGTATTCCGCCTCACAGCCGGGTTTGAGCTTCATCTTGAAAGCCAGTCGTTGCATAGTTTTCGGATTCGGGTTTTAGGTTGTCGTTCTGGTTGCCAATGCCGCGGCGGGGCAATGGGCGTTTTGTTTCGGGTTATACAAAAGTAGGGAGATGTTTTTGCTCATAAATTAAACTTTTTGATATAAGGATTGAAAAAAATGACATTTCAAATGAACCGCTTTCCGACGCTCCTATAGTATATACGGCGATCGTTTCCAGCCTGCTGGATTGCGCGGATTGCCTAAAATTGCTATCGTGTCATTTTTTCAAATTTTTCTATCAAAATGATTAATAAAACTCCTGTAAATCCTCTCTAATTTTGTTTAAAACTTAAAACTGACAGAATCTAATCCGATTATTAACCTAAAACTTCCTGCTCTATGAGATAAGGAATTTCCCCGGCTCCGTATCTTTTTCCTGACAGGTCATTATTGAAAATGACAGGAGCGATCCACCCGACAAAAAACCAAATCATACAATCTGTTTATTAACCTAATCCATGAACAAATGAAGAATATTGTCATGAACTTCTATGCGAAATCGGGACTCGACCGGTTCGGCGCATGCCTGAAGCGGAACGTGCTGTTCCTGCTCCTGCTGGCCGGCTTTTCGGTCTCCTCGGTTTGCGTGTGTGCGGCCCAGCCCAAGATCAGTGTGACCGGTACGGTCCTCAACGAGGCGGGCGAGCCGATGATCGGCGTCAATGTCGTCGAGAAAGGTACGACCAACGGCGCTTCGACCGGCGCCGACGGCACTTTCGCCGTCGAGGTGAATCCCGGAGCCGAACTTCAGGTCAGCTATGTGGGTTACGTCACCCAAACGCTGCCGGTCGGCAACCGGACCTCTTTCGAGATTTCGCTCGAACCGAGCAACAACCTCGACGCCGTGGTAGTGGTTGGTTACGGTACGATCGACAAGCGGTCGCTGACCAACTCGGTTTCGAAAATCACGCAGGACGACTTTATAGCCGGCACCAGTTCGCCTCTGATGGCTATTCAGGGCAAGATCCCCGGTCTTTCGATTCAGTCCACCAATGGTTCCGACCCCAACTCAGGTGCTTCGCTCCAGCTGCGCGGCGTAAATTCGGTGAGCGGCGATCAGGGACCGCTGGTGGTGATCGACGGTGTACCGGGCGCAGAGATCGATCTGGTGGCCAAAGAGGACATCGAGTCGATCACGGTATTGAAGGATGCGTCGGCAGCGGCTATCTACGGCACCCGCGCTACGGGCGGCGTCGTGCTGATTACGACCAAACGTCCGCAGGCAGGCCGCATTTCGGTCAATTTTTCGACCGAGCTTCAGTTGGAGTCGATCGCCAAGAAGCCCGATTTGCTCTCGGCTTCCGAATTTCGCGAATACGGACGTACGGGCGTCAATAACGTCTATGACTTCGGTGGTTCGACCGACTGGTATGACGCCGTGACCAAGTCCTCGCCTTTCAGCCAGCGCTACGCCCTTTCGGCCAACGGCGGTACGGACAAGTTCCGCGTGAGCGCCAGCGGTTACGTGCGCGATGCGGAGGGCGTCGCGATCAAGAACGACCGTCAGGAGATCGGCGGCCGCCTGAGTTCCTATTTCAAATTCCTGAACGATCGTCTGGAGCTTTCCGCGACGATCAACTATACCAATGTCAATTGGACCAACGTCGATAACGGCATTTTCGAATGGGCATCGAGCCTGAACCCGACCTATCCGATTTACGATCCTGCCAGCGAATCGGGCTACTATATGATCCTGAACCAGCCCTATTTCAAGAATCCCGTGGCCGAAGTGAATCTGCGCGACAATTCGAATTCGTCGAGCCTGATGCTGGCCAACGTTTCGCTCAAACTCAACCTCACGGACCATTGGTCGGTGACGGCACAGACCGCCTACAAACATGTGAAGAACAAGTCGGAGAATTTCGTTTCGAAGCTGCACCGCGAGTCGCTCGAAAACCATTACAACGGCACGGCTTCGCACAGTTTCTCACAAGCGATGGACAAGATGCTCGATCTGACGACCAATTACGACCGCCGTTTCGGCCGTCACAACCTCAATGCCGTGCTCGGTTATTCGTTCCAAGAGTTCAACGGCGACAACTTCTCGGCCAGCAACTCCGACTTTCAGGTGGACGGTCTGGGACCGTGGGATCTCGGCGCCGGAACCTACCTCTCGGACGGCAAAGCCGGTATGGGTTCCTACAAAAGCCCTACGACCCGCCTGATCGCCTTCTTCGGCCGTGTGAACTATTCGTTCGACGACCGCTACCTCGTGACGCTGAACCTGCGTTACGAAGGCTCTTCGAAATTCTACAGCGACCGCTGGGGTCTTTTCCCCGGCATCTCGGCCGGCTGGCGCATTTCGTCGGAGAAATTCATGCGCAACGTCCGGGCCGTGGACGACCTGAAGCTGCGCGTAAGCTACGGTACGACGGGTAATCAGGGTTTCAACACCAATACGGCCTACCGTATGTATTCCAAGGATTCGTGGACCTATTACAACGGTCAGTGGATGACCGTCTACGGCCTGATGCACAACCAGAACCGCGACATGAAATGGGAGATCAAAAAAGAGTTCGACGTGGGTCTGGACTTCTCCCTCTTCAACCGTCGCCTGAACGGCCGCATGGACTACTTCAGCCGCAAGATCGAGGACGCCATCTACAGCGGTATTCCCGTGGCTTCTCCCCCGGCTGTCTACGCCACTTCGACGGTCAATATCGGCGACATCACCAACAAAGGTTTCGAGTTCGAACTGAACGGCCGTGTGGTGGATACCAAGGACTGGACGTTCGATACGTCGCTCGTAGGTTCGTTCGTCGGCAAATCCCGGCTGGAAGGCATGGCCAAGGATACCCATATGGAATTTCAGGCGATGCCTCACGGCGGCGGTTCGGCCGTGCGCATCTTCGGCGGTCAGGAGATCGGACGCTACTTCCTCTACCGCTTTGCCGGCGTCCGTGAGGAGGATGGAACTCCGATGATCTACAGCAAGGACAACAAGGTCATCCCCTATGCTTCGGGTACCGACGAGGACCGCGTGCAGACGGGCAACGGTCTTCCGAAGGCGGTGCTTTCGTGGAACAACACGGTGCGTTACCGCAACTGGGACCTCAATCTCTTCTTCCGCAGCTGGCTGGGACAGGACGTTTACAACGTGACGGACATGATTCAGGGCGTGAACTGCAAGATCACCGAAGGCCAGAACCTGCTGCGTACGGCTTACCGCCGCAACAAGGCGATTACCAATACCGACCGTCTGATGCTGCTCGACTACTGGCTCGAAAAGGGCGACTTCCTGAAGCTCGACGCCGTTACGCTGGGTTACACGCTGCCCCGCAACAAGATCAAGTACGTCGAGAAGCTGCGCTGCTACTTCACCGTGCGCAACGTATGTACGCTGACCGGTTATTCGGGTCTCGATCCCGAAGTGAACGTCAATGGTCTGGCGCCCGGTTTCGAGGGTATGAGCCAATATCCCCGCACGCGTTCCTTTATTCTGGGTATCGAGATCGGTTTCTAATCTAAAGACGAGTTAAAACTATGAAAAAATATATTGTAAAGAGCATTGCGGCCCTCACCGCCTTGGCGAGCGTCGCGGCCTGTACCGACCTCGATCCCGTATGGTACAGCGAGGTGACTCCTGAGACCTTTTTCAAGACAAAAAATGATGTTTATTCGGCTATGGGGCGTCCGTTTACGCACCTCTATGCTTCGGAGATGCGCGGCGACGGTGTCGGCTTCTGGTTTCTGCAGGAGCTTTGCGCCGACCAGTTCGCGGTGATCCAGAAGGAGCAGAAATGGACTGGCGGCGACTGGTTCCGTTTCCAAGACCATAGCTGGGGCACTTCGAATCCCTTTATCAACAATGCGTGGAGTCTGGTTACCACGGGCGTCGCCCTGTCGCTCGAAGTGATCGAGGACCTCAAGGCGGCCGACTACGCCAAAGTCGGATTTACCGAGGACGACCGCGCCGAGCACATCGCCCAGATGAAGACGCTGATCGCCTACTTCTACCTGCGCGGTCTGGACTTCTACGGCGGCATGCCGATTTACGAAGGTACCGTGGGCGTCGATCCCCAGCCCCGCAGTTCGGCCAAGGATACTTACCTGCATATCGAAGGACTGCTCAAAGAGTCGCTTAAAGTATTGCCGCTGAAGGACGAGACGACGGAGATCGACTACACGATCAATCGCGGTGCGGCGGCCGTTCTGCTGGCCCGGCTCTATTTCAACGCCCAGACCTACATTAATGAGGACCACTATTCGGAGTGCGAAACCCTCTGCAGCGAGATACTGTCAGGTAAATACGGCAACTATTCGATGGCCTCCGACTGGCGTGAACCGTTCGGGTTCAGCAACCTCAACAGTGCCGAGAACATCTGGGTACTGCCTTCGGCCCTGAATAAACTGCAGAACAACACCTATGCGGCATGGTTCTACCAGCCCAACATGATGGACCAGTTCTTCGGCCTGAAGGGCGCCGGAACGATGAACGGCATCACGATCATGCCGTCGCACAAGCCTAATGGTGATCTTTATACGGACGCCGATTTCAAATTGGGACGCACCTTCGCCCGTTTCAACGATGCCGACCTGCGCAAGAGGTGTTACAAGTACAACGGCAACGGCGATTACGAAGGCCAGCTTCTGTTCGGTCCGATCGCCAAGAACGGCAAGTCGGTCGTCGTTTCCGGGCAGAACAGCGTGCATGACGGCAAGCCGCTCGAACTGGTGGACTACGTCGGCCGCACGTCGCTTGTCGGCACGACCTATCCGTCGCTCGACGCCGTTCCTTCGACCAAGTATGAAGGTGAAGAGAACACCGGCGTACGCCTTATCAAATACCCGATTGCTCCGGACGACGATCCCAACCAGTGGAAAGCCGGTTTCGTGATGGCGCGTCTGGCCGAAGTGCAGTATATGCTGGCCGAGTGCAAGTGGCGTGACGGCGATAAGGGCGAGGCCGCCCGGTTGATCAACGACGTGCGTAAGCGTAATTTCGAGAACGAAGCCGATCCCGATCCCTGCACCGCCGCCAACCTCGACGAATGGCGCATGCTGGTCGAGTGGGGTATCGAGTTTCTCGGCGAAGGCCGCCGCCGTACCGACCTGCTGCGCTGGAACAAGTTCGTGGAAGCCGACTGGTGGGATCACAAGGCCACCAACAACCAGTATTTCAAGGTATTCCCGATTCCCAACGACGCGATCAGCGGCAACCCGCTTATCGAGCCGAATCCCGGTTACGGACAGTAACGGTTGAAAAGAAGAGGTGCCGGAAGAATCACCGGCACCTCTTTTAAAAAGCATGCGACCCGACAACTGCGGGATTTTTATTCTTGTATGAGGGCGTTGCCCTGCGTCAGATGCCGGTAATCGGCGGGCGTCACTCCGTTCTTCTTTTTGAAGGCCGTGAAGAAGTATTCGTGGTTTTCGAATCCCATCAGATAGGCGATCTCCTTGATGGGCATGGAGCTGTTTGTGAGTAGTTCTTTGGCTTTGGAGAGCTTCATCTCCTGAATGTACTGCGCCGGGGCGAATCCGGTGTACTCCTTGAAAATCTTCCGGAAGTTCGAATAGCTCATGTTCAGCTCTTCGGCGATCTGCTTGGGGCGGATGGTTTTGAACTGATCAGCGATCAGGATCTTTGCACGGCCGATCTGGTCGATCACTTCGGAAGTTTCGAAGACGTAGTTCTTGTCGTAGGAATAGGCCAGCCCCAAGAGGTAATTGACGATGCCTGAGAGTACCTGCTGGAATCCCGACTTCTGTTCGATGGCGACGCGGATGGCCTGCTGGTAGTGCTGGACGATTTCGTTGTGAATGCCTACGTTGTAGATCGGTTTTTCGCGCGTAAAGAAACTGCTTGCCGTCCAGTAGTCGATGTGTCTGCCTTGGAATCCGATCCAGAATTCGTCCCATCCGGTTTCGCGGTCTGGCATGTAGTTGTGCCACTCGCCGGGGAAGAGCAGGAACATGTTGCCCTCGCCGACGGGCTGGTAGCGTCCGTAGCCCGTGGTGCGGGATGCGAATCGTCCCCTTCCCCGTGTGATGTAGAGCAGCTGATACTCGTTGAGTACACGCCCGTTGTCGGTCGAGAACAAGTAGCGCGAGGGGTGGTTGTTCGGCGGATAGGACATGTGGGCGGCGATGTTCTGGAAACCCACCGAGTTGATGGTCATGCCCCATTTCAGGTCGGTTTGGCTGATGGCCAGATACTTCAGGTGAATGGAATTATCCATTGCGGAAAAAGTTAGGTTGACGAGACTGCAATATAGTGAAAAATATCGTATAAATGTAATATTTGGACAATGAGTCTGCAGCATTTTATTGCGTTCGACTTGGGCGCGACGAGCGGCCGGACGGTTCTGGGAACGCTCTCCGACGGAGAGCTACGGATCCGCGAGCTGACCCGCTTCCCCAATCGGATACTGCCGCTGGGCGGCCACTTTTATTGGAACATATTTTCCCTGTACGAGCAGCTTTGCGAAGGGCTGAGGGCCGCGGCGCGCGAGGGAATCGAGATCACCTCGGTCGGTATCGATACGTGGGGTGTCGATTTCGCATTCGTCGGCAGCGACGGTTCGCTGCTCGGAATGCCCTATGCCTACCGGGACCCCCATACTGAAGGCGCTCCGGCAGAGTATTTCGCCAAAGTGCTCTCCCGCAGGGAGGTATATGCCCGGACCGGCATCCAGATCATGCCGTTCAATTCGCTTTACCAGTTATATGCTTTGCACAAAAAAGGGGCTTCGCAACTCGCTGCTGCCGCGAAGCTGCTTTTCATGCCCGATGCCCTGAGCTATCTGCTTACGGGCAGTATGGTTACCGAATATACGATCGCTTCGACGTCGCAGCTGCTGAACCCCCGCACCCGAAGGATCGAATCCGAATTGCTGGAGAAGATGGACATCGACCCGTCGCTTTTTTGCGACGTAGTGATGCCCGGACATCGTATCGGTCTGCTTGACGAACGGTTGGCGGCCGATGTGGGGCTGAAGCGGATTCCCGTCGTAGCCGTGGCCGGGCACGACACCGCGTCGGCCGTTGCGGCCGTTCCTGCCCGGAACGAGCGGTTCGCCTACCTGAGTTCCGGCACTTGGTCGCTGATGGGGATCGAGGTGCGCGAGCCTGTCATCGACGACCGCACGTCGGCCTGCAACATCACCAACGAAGGCGGTGTCGAGGGCACCACGCGCTTGCTGAAAAACATTACCGGCATGTGGCTGCTGGAGGAGTGTCTCAAAGTCTGGGCGCGCGAAGGCCGGGAATACGCCTATTCCGAACTGGTGGAGATGGCGCACTCGGCGCCTCCCTTCCGGATTTTGATCGACCCAGACGACGAATCGTTCGCCCGTCCGGGCTGCATGCCGGCGGCTATCGCCGCATTCTGTACCCGGACGGGGCAGACTCCGCCCCGTACCCACGGGGAGACCGTCCGCGCGATTTTCGAGAGTCTGGCCCTCAAATACCGCATGGTGCTCGACGATTTCCGGGCGCTGGCGCCCTTCCCCATCGAAAAACTCCACGTCATCGGCGGCGGGTCGAAGAACGCGCTTCTGAACCAGTTCACTGCCGATTCGACCGGCATTCCCGTCGTGGCGGGACCCGCCGAGGCGACGGCCATCGGCAATGTCATGATGCAGGCGTACGCCGCGGGACGGGTGTCGTCGCTGGCCGAAATGCGCCGCATGATCGCCCGCTGCGTGCCGACTGAAACCTTCCTGCCGGGAAACGCGCAGGAGTGGAACGCGGCCTATGAAAGATTTGAAACCCTGCTCGCGGGAGCGGCCGCTGGCGGGAACAAACAGTTCAATTAATCCCATAAAAAACGATAAATACCATGAAACAGGACCAAATTATCAAAGCTTACGAAGCGGCCAAGGCGCGTTATGCCGAAACGGGCGTGGACACCGACGCGGCGCTCGCCGCCCTGCAGCGGATTTCGCTGTCGCTGCACTGCTGGCAGACCGACGACGTGACGGGTTTCGAGAACCCCGACGGCCAGCTTACGGGCGGCATTCAGGCCACCGGCAACTATCCCGGCAAGGCCCGCAACATCGACGAGGTGCGTGCCGACATCGAGAAGGCCAAAAGCCTGATTCCCGGCCGCCACCGGCTGAGCCTGCATGCCATATACGGCGATTTCAAGGGCAAAAAGGTGGACCGTGACCAGATCGAACCCGAACATTTCCAGAGTTGGATCGACTGGGCGCGCGCTAACGACATGAAGCTCGACTTCAACTCGACTTCGTTCTCGCACCCCAAGAGCGGCGATCTTTCGCTGGCCAATCCCGACAAGGCCGTCCGCGATTTCTGGGTCGAGCATACCGTGCGCAGCCGCCGCATCGCCGACGAAATGGGCCGTCAGCTGGGCAGCAAGGCCTGCCACAACATCTGGGTGCACGACGGTTCCAAGGACCTGACGGTGAACCGCTACTATTACCGTTCGCTGCTCAGGGAGTCGCTCGACCGCGTGTTCGAGCACAAGTACCCCAACGTGAAAGATGCCGTCGAGTGCAAACTCTTCGGCACGGGCCTCGAAAGTTTCACGGTCGGTTCGCACGAGTTTTACATGGGGTATGCCGTCAGCCGCGGACTGATGGCGACGCTCGACATGGGCCATTTTCATCCCACGGAGGAGGTCTCCGACAAAATTTCGTCGATGCTGCTCTTTTCTCCCGAAATCCTGCTTCATGTCAGCCGTCCGGTGCGCTGGGACAGCGACCATGTGGTGATTTTCAACGACAGCGTGCAGATGCTGGCGCAGGAGATCGTCTGGGCCGGGGCGCTCGACCGTGTGAATGTCGGACTTGACTACTTCGACGCTTCGATCAACCGTATCGGCGCTTATGTCATCGGCAGCCGTGCGACCCAGAAGGCGTTCCTGCTGGCGATGCTCACGCCGATCGAAAAACTGCGCGGATACGAAGCCGGAGGCCGCTATTTCGAGCGTCTGGCACTTCTGGAGGAGAGCAAGTCGATGCCGTGGGCCGATGTCTACAACTATTTCTGCATGCAGAACGGCGTTCCCGCGGGCGAGGACTATATCGCCGACGTGGAGAAGTACGAGCGTGAAGTCACCTCGAAACGCTAACCGGCCATGAATACTTTTCTCGGCCTGTTGATCATCGCTGTCGGCAGCTTCGGCCAGTCCAGTTCCTATGTGCCTATCCGCAGGGTGAAGCAGTGGAGCTGGGAGAGTTTCTGGTTGGTGCAGGGTATCTTCGCATGGTTGGTGTTCCCCTTGGCGGGTGCGCTGGCCGCCGTGCCTTCCGGAAATTCTCTTTTCGCACTGCTGGGAGCCGGCGGCGCGCTGAAGGCGATCGTCTACGGCGCCTTGTGGGGCGTCGGGGGCCTGACGTTCGGTCTGTCGATGCGTTATCTGGGCGTGGCGCTCGGACAGTCGGTCTCGCTGGGGACCTGCTCGGCGTTCGGCACGCTCCTGCCCGCACTTTTTGCCGGAGGGGACCTGCTGCACGGTGACGGACTGCTGTTGCTGCTGGGGGTGTGCGTCACGCTGGCCGGTATCGCCGTGATCGGCTATGCGGGTTCGCTGCGGGCGCGCAATATGAGCGAGGAGCAGAAGCGGGCCGCCGTCCGCGACTTTGCCCTGACCAAAGGTCTGCTGGTCGCCTTGTTGGCGGGCGTGATGAGCGCCTGCTTCGCGTTGGGACTCGACGCCGGAGCGCCGGTCCGCGCCGCTATGCAGACCGCGGGCGCCGATGCGCTCGTCGCCGGACTGCCCGTGATCCTGCTGGTTACCTTCGGCGGATTCCTGACCAATGCGGCCTACTGCTTGCGCGAGAACCGCAAGAACCGTACGGGCGGTGAATACATGGCGGTGAAAGGCCGTCGGCTGACCGTGAACCTGCTCTTCTGTGCGCTGGCCGGCGGATTGTGGTACTCGCAGTTCTTCGGACTCGAAATGGGAAGGAGCTTTCTCTCCGGCACGCCCGTTCTGCTGGCCTTCTCGTGGAGCATCCTGATGTCGCTCAACGTGCTCTTCTCCAACTTCTGGGGCATCGCCCTCAAAGAGTGGAAGGGCAGCGGCGCACAGGCGGTCTCGATGCTCGTGCTGGGACTTGCGATTCTTTTGTTTTCCATCTTTTTCCCCTCGTTGTTTTAAAATCTGCAATCCATGAAATACAACCGACAATTAACAGAACGCATCGCCGAGGTGGCCGAAGTGGCCGGATACCTCTGGCAGAAAGGCTGGGCCGAGCGCAACGGCGGCAATATCTCCTATAACGTTACCGATGTGGCGGACGACGCGCTCCGCGCCCTTCCGCCGCTGGGCGAACCCGTTGCGCTGGCCCGTCCGGTCGAAAACCTGTGCGGCCACTTCTTTCTGGTGACGGGCACCAACCGCCGCATGCGGTACGTCTGCTCCTCGCCGATGGACAACATGGCGGTCATCCGCATCTCCGACGACGGCCGCAGCTATGCGATTGTAGCTGAAAAATATATTTCACCCACCTCGGAACTGCCCTCACACCTCTCGATCCACGACTATCTGCTCGGCAGGGGCCGCAACCAGAAGGTTGTGATCCACACCCATCCCATCGAACTGGTGGCGATGACCCACAATGCAGCGTTTCTGGGGCGGGACGTATTGAGCAGGCTCCTCTGGAGCATGATCCCCGAAACCCGCGCGTTCTGTCCCAAGGGCGTCGGCATCGTGCCCTATGCGCTGCCCGGTTCGATCGAACTGGCCGATGCGACCATCGCACAGCTCGACGACTATGACGTGGTGTTGTGGGAGAAGCACGGCGCGCTGGGCGTGGGAGAAAACGTCATCGAGCCGTTCGACATGATCGACACGCTCTCCAAGTCGGCGCAGATCTACATGTCGGGCCGTGCGATGGGATTCTCGCCCGCAGGCATGAGCGACGCCCAGATGCAGCAACTCAAGGAGGCTTTCAACCTTTAAACCGGACGGATTATGGCTGTGAACAGAATCATTCTCAACGAGACCTCCTATTTCGGCGCCGGGGCGCGCCGTATGCTGGCCGATGAATTCCGGGGGCGCGGCTATGTCCGGGCGTTTGTCGTTACGGACAAGGATCTGATCCGCTTCGGCGTGGCGGGCAAGGTGACCGGCGTACTGGACGAAGCGGGTATCGCCTATGAAATCTTCAGCGATCTGAAGCCGAATCCGACGGTGAAGAACGTGCAGGCCGGGGTCGAAGCTTTCCGCCGTTCGGGCGCCGATGCGATCGTCGCCATCGGCGGCGGTTCGGCGATGGACACGGCCAAGGCCGTCGGCATCATCGCCGCCAACCCCGCGTTCGGTGACGTGGTCTTGCTCGAAGGCATGGCGCCGACCGCCAACCGCAGTGTTCCCGTCTTCGCGCTCCCGACGACGGCGGGCACGGCTGCCGAGGTGACGATCAATTATGTCATCACCGACGAAGCGAATACCAAGAAGATGGTGTGCGTCGATCCCAAGGATATTCCTGCCGTCGCTATTATCGATGCCGAGCTGATGGCCGCCATGCCTAGGGGACTGACCGCCGCTACGGGTATGGATGCGCTCACGCACGCCATCGAGGGTTATATCACCAAAGGCGCGTGGACGCTGACCGACATGTTCGAACTGAAGGCCGTCGAGTTGATCGCCCGCTGGCTTCCCGCCGCCGTGGAGAACGGCGCCGACACCGAGGCCCGCGAGGGGATGGCCGTGGCGCAGTATATCGCCGGCATGGGCTTTTCGAATGTGGGGCTGGGACTGGTACACGGCATGGCGCACCCGCTGGGTGCATTTTACGATATTCCCCACGGCGTGGCCAATGCACTGCTGCTGCCTTATGTGATGCAATACAACATGGAGTCGTCGCTGGTCAAGTTCGGCGATGTGGCTCGCGCCATGGGCGTCGATACGGCGGGCATGGGTACCCGGCAGGCGGCTCAGGCCGCCGTCGATGCCGTCCGGACGCTGGCTGTCCGTGTAGGTATTCCGCAGCGGCTCTCGTCGCTCGGCGTTCGTGAGGAGGATCTGCCGCGGCTGGCCGCATCGGCGCTGGCCGACGTCTGCACGCCCGGAAATCCGCGCGATACGAGTGCCGAAGAGATTCTGGCGCTTTACCGGGAGGCTTTTTGACCGGCAGCCTTTTGATGACCGCTGTATGAAAAAGGATCGGCCTGAATGCAGGCCGATCCTTTTTGTATGTGGAAGCGCTCCCGGAACCGCCACGGGCTTATGTATTTTCGGAGCCTGCCCGGTTCCTGTTTGTCAGTCAATAGCCTCCCGGCCGAGCGGCCTGATTTTTATGTTCCGGTAGGCCACTTCGTCGAAATGGTCCTGCAGGGCGATTCTGCCGCGCGGGAATTTCCCGAAATCCGCGCCGTTGAATTTGTCTGCCCCGTTCCATTTGCTCCGGGCGATCATCCGTTGCCATTCGGGGCTGTTCATATCGACTTGTGCGGTTATGATTTCGTTGAGTCGGAAAGTCACCTTCCCCGCCTGCTTCAGGATGCGGACCCGATTCCAGCAGCCTGCCGGATTGGGGCGCGAGGTTTCGGATGCGTCTATCAGGTCGTACATCGCCCCGGCCAGATGCGTGGGGTCGAAACGGTCGGCGCCTGCCCGGTTGTCCAGCACCTGCATTTCTACGCCGGTACTCGACGCCCAGCCGTACTCCGGACCCTCCTTCACTCCGAAGAAGATACCGCTGTTGCCGCCTTCGCTGATTTTCCACTCCAGCCGCAGGTCGAAATCTTCGAATTCCGCATCCGTGACCAGATCGCCGCGCCCCTTTTCGCCGGGCGGGAGCCTGAACCGCAGCTCCCCGTCGCAGACCGTCCAGCCTTCGGCAGCTTTGTCCCGGTTGAAGGTGTGCCATCCGGCGGTCGTGACACCGTCGAAAAGCAGTATCCAGCCTTCGGCCTCTTCTTCGGGCGTCAGCGTATTGGGCTTTTCGGCCGGTTGCAGCGCTTTTGGCGGCACCGCTTCCGGGGTCGATGCGGCTTTTGCGGATTCGGACGTGCGTGCGGCCGTCAGGCCGAGGATCAGGGCGCCTGCGGCGAGCAGGGCGTATTTCAAGGGTTTCATATGTTCGGGTGTTCAGAGGTTATGCAGCATGCCCCAAGCGGCGAGCAGTGCGAGGTAAGGTCCCAGTTCGCGGCGCAGCTGTTCGACGGCCCGCTGCTTGTAGCGGTTCACCGATTTGACGCTTACCTGCATCTCTTCGGCTATTTCGTCGTAGGTGCGCCCTTCGAGAGCGCTTTTCACGAAAACCGTGCGGTAGTTTTCGGGTAGCCGTTCGAGTGTCCGGTGCAGCAGGGCGTAAAGTTCTTGGGGACCGTACAGCGCGTCGGGCGACGAAGCGTAGACCGGTTCCTGGCGGGCGCAGTTCTCCATGTACCCCAGTTCGTAGAGCCGGTGCTTCAGGTGGTTCAGACAGCGGTTCTTGACGGCGCTGTGCAGGTATCCGCCCGCCGTGCCGTCCCGCAGTTCCATTTCGGGCAGGCGGTCCCACAGGGCGGCGAAGATGTCGGCCACGATGTCCTCGGCCGCAGGCATCTCCCGGACGAAGCGGAAGGCGTACAGACATAGCGGGGCGTAATACGCCTCGTACAGTTCGCGGAAGAGTTCTTTCCCCCCCCCTCGTTGTCCGCCGTCCCGGTGATATGTCATTCGTCGTGGAATTTTCCGAGTAAAATTAGGGATTAATTCGGTGCGATGCAATCCGAATATGCTATTTTTCGGATTTTTTGAAAAAAAGTCGGCTGAGCTGTCCTTTTTTCCGGCGCGGGTTGTATTATAAGAAAAGAACGATCCCGAATGGAGCGAAATAATACGAACCTGCCTGATCCCGAACTGTTGCTGCGCTACCTGCGCGGTGAACTTCCCGATGCCGAAAAAACGGCCGTGGAGCGGATGGCCGCCGCCGATCCGCGGCTGTCGGACATACTCGGCGACATGCGCCGCGCCGAAGCGCTTTCGCAGGACCTCGTCCGCATGGAACTGCTCGACGCCGAAGCCGGATTCGGCCGCGTGCAGTCGCGTATTCGTGCCCGCGCCCGTGAAAGGGTTTTCCGGCGCGCCGTGCGCTGGGCGGCAGTACTGATGCTGCCGCTGTTGGTCAGCTCATTGGTTTTCGGTTGGCTTTATTACAGAGAACGTATGCCTGAGGAGCTTTTCGCCGAGGTCGCAACCCCGGCCGGGACGGTTATCCGCTACGACCTGCCCGACGGTTCGGTGGTCTGGCTCAACGCCGGAAGCCGCCTGCGCTACCCGGTGCGTTTCGCGGGCGGCAAACGCGAGGTCGAACTCCGGGGCGAAGCCTATTTCGAGGTCGAAGCCGACCGCAAATCGCCTTTCTATGTCCATACCGACGCCGGCATGAGCGTCTATGTCTACGGCACGTCGTTCAACGTCAACGCCTATGACGACGAACCCGCGATCCGCACGGTGCTCGAAAAGGGCCGTGTGAACGTCGTCGCCCCCGACCGCACGACGGTGCGCATCGAGCCGGGCGAGCAGGTGGTTTTCGACCGTAGGACGGGTGCGCTGACCTGCTCGCAGGTGCGCGTCGAGGATGAATGCGCATGGCGCGACGGACGACTGGTGTTCCGCAATACGCCCCTCGACGAAGTGCTGCACCGGCTGGCGCGGCATTACAATGTCGATATCGAATTCCGCAACCACTCCGACGAGGTGTTCAGATACCGCGCGACCTTCCGCGACGAGACCCTCACCCAGATCTTCGACTACCTGAGCGCTTCGGCCGACATCCGCTGGCGCGTCGTGGCTCCCGAACGGCGTGACGGCGACAGCTACACGCGCCGCCGCATCCTCGTCGAACAATTTTAGACCGACCCCGAACCTGCTTCTGCAAATACTAACCTACGATGAAACCTTCGCCTATGGAATAAATCCCGACGCTTTTCTTGGAAAACAGGAGGAACGGCTGCAAGGCAGCCGCTCCCCGGACTTGCCGCGGCGTGTCGCCAAACCCCGCCGCGGACGCTAACATCAGTTTATCAAATCCAACAAACTTCAGTTATGTGCAAAGATATGAAAAATAATCCTTCATTTATTGCATTTAGACACAAATGTTTCTGCCCGTCGGGACCCGGTTTGCGGCTGTGGCTGCTGCTTGCGGCGCTGTGGCTTTGTCCGCAGTTGCTGCCGGCTCAGCAGACCCGGAGCGGAGTGCATCTTACGCGCACGACCGTCGACGAGGTCATGAACTATATCGAGGAGCACTCCGACTATACGTTCCTCTACAACGACAAGACCGTGGACCGTACGCGCTGCGTTTCGGTCGATAATGCGGCGGGCGACATCCGGGCGATTCTCGATGCGGTTTTCGCCGGGACCGACGTCCGTTACGACATCCGCGACAACCAGATCATCCTCTCGGAGAAGCGGCCGCAGAAGCAGGCAGGCCGGGACGACATGATCGCGGGCCGTGTCACGGATCAGAACGGCGTCCCGCTGGTCGGCGTGAGCATTCTGGTCAAAGGCTCCGCGCGCGGCACCACGACCGATGTTTCGGGCCGGTTCGTGCTTCGCATCGAACCGGGCGACGTGCTGGTGGCCTCCTATCTGGGCTACGAAAGCGTCGAGGTCGCCGCCGATTCGCGCACCGGCGTCGAGATCCGCATGCAGGAAAGCTCCAAGGCGCTCGATGCCGTGGTGGTCACGGCGCTGGGTATCAAGCGCTCGGAAAAGGCCCTGTCCTATAATGTGCAGGGCGTGAAGGGCGAAGATATGAACATCGTAAAGGACGCCAACTTCATGAATTCGCTCGCTGGCAAGGTGGCCGGCGTCTCGATCAATGCCAGCGCGGGCGGCGTCGGTGGTGCCACCCGCGTGGTGATGCGCGGCACCAAGTCTATTTCGGGCAACAACAACGCCCTCTACGTGATTGACGGTGTGCCGATTCTCAACGTCACCGGCGGCTCGGTGGACAGCGAATACGGACTTGCCGGCGGCGAGGGCATCTCGGACATCAACCCTGAGGACATCGAGTCGGTGAACGTGCTGACGGGACCTTCGGCCGCGGCGCTTTACGGTTCGGCGGCAGCCAACGGCGTGGTACTCATCAACACCCGAAAGGGCAGTGCGGGGAAACCCAAAATCACGGTCAGCAACAATACGACTTTCTCCAGCCCTTTTATGATGCCCGAATTCCAAAACACGTACGGCAACAAAATCGGCATCTACGCCAGCTGGGGCGAAAAACTCGCGAAGTCCTCGTCGTTCGACCCGGCCGACTTCTTCAACACGGGTGCGCTCGTGCAGAACAACGTCTCGCTCTCGACGGGCAACGACCGGCACCAGACCTACATTTCGGCCGGTACGACCAACGGCACGGGCATTCTTCCCAACCACGAATATTCGCGCTACAATTTCACATTCCGCTCCGTCACCAAACTTTGGCGCGACCGCCTGACGCTCGATTACGGTGGCAGCTACATCATCCAGCGCAACCAGAACATGTCGGCGCAGGGTAAGTACTTCAACCCCCTGACGGCGGTCTACACCTTCCCCCGTGGCGAGGATTTCTCGACCGTGCAGGCTTACGAACGTTTCGACACGGGCCGCAACATGTTTCTCCAGTACTGGCCGTGGGGCGATCAGGCCATGAACATGCAGAACCCCTACTGGGTGCAGTACCGCAACATGCGCACCAACAAACGCGACCGCTACATGCTCAACCTCAATGCCAAATATCAGGTGAACGACTGGCTCAACATCGCGGGCCGTGTGCGCATCGACAACACCGTGGGCGAGAACGAAAAAAAGTACTGGGCCAGCACGATCCAGCTCTTCGCCGGCGAGAACGGCAGTTACTTCGCCAACAAACAGCATGTCAAGCTCTTCTACGGCGACGTGATCGCCAATGTGGACAAGCGTCTGGGCAAGGACTTCACGCTGGCGGCCAACGTGGGCGCTAGCTGGTCGCGCGAACGCTCCGATCTGGTGGGCGGCGGCGGTAAGCTCGACATTGCCAACTTCTTTACACTCAACAATATCATCAAGGAGTACCGCACGCTGGAACAGAACCGGAAACATTCGATGCTCACCGTTTCGGCCTTCGCCAACCTCGAACTGGGCTGGCGCAGCATGCTCTACCTGACCGCCACGGCCCGCAACGACTGGGCGTCGTCGCAGAGCGGCACCGAACAGCTGTCGTTCTTCTACCCCTCGGTGGGCCTTTCGGCCGTCGTTACGGAGATGGTGAGACTGCCCCGCTGGATATCGTTTCTCAAACTGCGCGGCTCCTATGCCGAGGTCGGTTCGCCGCTTCCGCAGTACCTCTCGTCGGCCACCTACCAGTTCAACAGTTCGACGGGTTATTACGAGACCTACACCCGCTTCGTGCCCGATAAGCTCTACCCCGAAATGACCCGTTCGTGGGAGGTCGGCATGGATCTGCGCCTGTGGCAGGAGCGCCTGACCCTCGACATCACCTACTACAAGTCGAACACCAACAAACAGACTTTCCAGATTCCTATTTCGGGCAGTTCGGGCTATTCCTCGATGGTCGTGCAGTCGGGCTGCGTGCAGAACAAGGGCGTCGAGGCCGTGCTGGGCGTGAAGCTTCGGTCGGGCGATTTCTCCTACAACGCGTCGTTCGCCTATACGCTCAACCGCAACAAGATCAAGTCGATGGTGCCTTACTATACCACCCTCGACGGACAGGTCGGCTCGTTGAACCAGATCACCAAATCCAATATCGACGGCGGAGCCGCTTCGTTCCTGCTTCGTGAGGGCGGCACGATGGGCGATCTGTGGACCAAGAATGTCATCAAGAAGGACGAGGACGGCAACTACTTGGTCAATGCCGGCGGCAAGCTCGAAATCGCCGCGCTCTCGCAGAAGGTCGGTTCCGTCCTTCCCAAATACACGCTCTCGATGAACAACGACTTCCGCTACAAGGGATTCCGCGCCGGTTTCCAGCTCCATGCCCGCGTTGGCGGCAAGGTGCTTTCGGCGACGCAGGCCTATCTCGACGGTTACGGCGTGTCGAAAGCCTCGGCCGCAGCCCGCGACAACGGCGGCGTCCCCGTCAATCAGGGCAAGGTGGACGCCGAGACGTGGTACACCACGATCGGCACCGGCAAGGTCTATTCGCACTACATCTACAATGCGACCAACATCCGCCTGCAGGAGGCGTCGATCGGCTATACGCTGCCCAAGCGGTGGTTCCGCGACGTCTGCTCGATCGACATCTCGCTCGTGGGCCGCAACCTGTGGCTGATCTACTGCAAGGCTCCCTTCGACCCTGAGTCGGCCTCCTCGACCGATACCTACTATCAGGGCATCGACTTCTTCATGCAGCCCAGCCTGCGCAGCTACGGTTTCAGTGTCAAACTCAACTTCTAACACGAAATTCCCATGAACTTTAAACTAGGCATACGTCTTCTGGCTTTCGCGGCGGCGCTCTGCATGGCTGCCTGTGACTTCGAGGACATCAACCACAACCCCCACGAACCGACGGACAAGGACCTCGAACCCGACTATTACGGCACGGGCCTGCTCTTCATGCAGATGCAGAATTACGTGATTCCGGTCGAGAAGAACCAATACCAGCTCTGCGAGAACCTGATCGGCGACACCTTCGGCCGCTACATGGCTCCCACCAACGACGGCTGGAAGCAGAACCACGCGACTTTCAACGCGTCGCTGGCGTGGCTCAACTCGGCTTTCAACAACGTCCTTCCCAACATCTACTCCGCGTGGTTCAAGCTTCGCGCACTGACCGGCGGCAAGGGCGAGCAGTTCGCTTGGGCGCAGCTGCTGCGCATTGCGGCCATGCACCGCATGACCGACAAGTACGGCCCGATTCCCTACTCCGAAGTCACCGGAAACTCGATCGCCGTGGCCTACGATCCGCAGGATCAACTCTACAAACGGCTTTTCGACGATCTGGACGACGTGATCGGCGAGCTGACCAACTTCGTGCAGAGCAATCCCGGCCTGAAGCCCATGGAGCGTTACGATCTGGTTTACGCCGGCGATTACGCCAAGTGGGTCAAATTCGCCAATTCGCTCAAACTGCGTATGGCCATGCGTATCGTGAACGTGGAACCCGGCTATGCGCAGCAGAAGGCCGAGCAGGCCGTGTCGCATCCGCTGGGCGTGATCGAGACGCAGGACGAAAGCGCCTTCGTCTCCCTCAAGCAGAACCCGATCTATGTCTGCTGGAACCCTTACAGCGATACGCGTGCCGCTGCCGACATCGTCAGCTACATGAAGGGTTACAACGATCCGCGCATGGAGAAATATTTCACGGCTTCGACCTTCAAAGGCAATCCGTGGGTCGGCCTGCGTTCGGGCATCACCGTGCCCAAAAAAGACTGGGCGCTGGCCTATGCGGCTCCCAATTTCCCGGCCTCCGACCTCAGCCTGATGTGGATGAACGCCGCCGAAGTGTCGTTCCTCAGGGCCGAGGGCGCATGGCGCGGCTGGGCGATGGGCGGCACGCCGGAATTCTTCTACAAGCAGGGCATCGAACGTTCGTTCGAACAGTACGGACTTTCGGGGGCGGACGACTATGCGAACGATTCGACGCTGAAACCCGCCGATTACGCCGACCCCAACAAGGACTACAGCTACAGTATCAAGGCCCGGACCGACGTGACGATCAAATGGGCCGAGGACGGCCGCGAGCTGGAGCGCATCATGACTCAGAAGTGGATCGCCATCTACCCGCTGGGACAGGAGGCGTGGAGCGAACAGCGCCGCACGGGCTATCCCCGCTTCTTCCCCGTGGTGGTCAATAACGGCGGCGACAACGCTCTCACGGAGGGCCTCGCGCGCCGCATTCCCTATCCTCCGGCCGAGCAGGAGCACAACGGCGACAACTACGACGCGGCCGTGGGCCTGCTGCACGGTCCCGACGATTATGCGACCCGCCTGTGGTGGAATCCCGAACAGTAACCGTTAAAAATCAGAGAAAGATGAAATACGCTATTATAAGAAGAGGAATTTTCACAGTTCTGGGTGCGGCGGTTTTCGGCGGCGCCCTGCTGGCGGCCGGATGCAGCGACTGGACCGAATCCCGGCCCGAATTCATCGACAAGCCGGGTCATACGGCCCGATATTACGCCAGCCTGCGCGACTACAAGAACTCGGACCACGCCCGCTATTTCGGCTGGTATGCCGGCTGGGTGGGCACCGGCGCCCGCATGTCCAACTCGCTGCGGGGGCTGCCCGACAGTCTGGACATCGTTTCCTTGTGGGAGAACCAGACCAATCTCGACCGCAACCGCATGGAGGACATGCGCTATGTCCAGCAGGTCAAGGGTACCAAGGTGCTCTTCACCTTCATCGTGCGCAACTGCGGCGACGGCTGTACGCCCGCCGAACACGCCGGGTCGGTCGAGGAGAAGAGCGCCTTCTGGGGTTTCGTCGAAAATGACGACGCGGCCCGCGAAGCGGCCTGCCGCAAATACGCCAACGCGGTCTGCGATTCGCTGTTCAAATACGGCTACGACGGCTTCGACATCGACTTCGAGCCTTCGTACGGCTATTCGGGCAATATCGCCATGAAGGCTTCGGTCGATCCCAAACCGATGCTCTGGTTCGTGGGCGAGCTTTCGAAGCGCATCGGCCCGCTGTCGGGTTCGGGCAAGATGCTGGTGATCGACGGCGAAACGTGGTCGTCGCCCGCCGAGCTGGCTCCCGTCTACGACTACATCATCGAACAGGCGTACGAGGCGCGGGAACCGGAGGACCTTCAGGATCGTTTCGACCGCTATATCAAGCACTTCTCGCCCCATCGCGACGCGGAGGAGCTGGCCCGCATCTGGTTTGTCACCGAGAACTTCGAGAAACACCGCGGCACGGGCGGCGTGGCGTATGTCGAGCAGGACGGCACGACGATGAATTCGCTGCTGGGCATGGCCCGCTGGAATCCGACGCTCGACGGCCGCACAGTGCGCAAAGGCGGCTGCGGCGTCTACCGCATCGAAACCGAATATGCGCTCAACACCCGTAAGGGAACCTTTCCGTGGTCGCGCGAGGCGATGCAGGCGATGAATCCTTCGAATAACTGATAACATAAGCTTTGTAGAGTATGAAAACCAGAATTAATATATTCCGATTAGTGTGCATGGCCTCCGCGCTGTTGCTGTTGGGCGGCTGCGACGATGCGAAATATGGGGTGATCCGCCATGCGGTCTACTTCACCGACGCCGAGGATTCGCCCCAGAAGAGCGTGGTCATCGAGGAGAGCGGCGGCCGGATTCCCATTACGGTCCGCTCCGTGGGTCGCGTCGAAAGCGATGTCACGGTGCATTGTGTGGTCGACCCCGCCGTGCTGGACGACTATAACGCCAAGGCGGGCACCAATTTCGCGCTCCTGCCCGAAGCGATTTACACGGTGCCCGAAAGCTTCCTGATTCCGCAGGGACAGGCTGTCTCGATCGCCGGAGTCATCGACGTCGGGGCCTATACCGAGCAGATGAAGAATTCGGGATCGCAGTTCGCCCTTCCGCTGCGTCTTGTCAGCGGCGAAGGCGGCCCGCAGCTGCTGGCGTCGTCCGAGTGTCTCGTGCTGTCGCTCGATCAGGTGATCGTCACCTCGGCCATCGTGTTGAGCAAGGCGAAGGCCCCTTTCATCCACCTGCCCTTCTCGCAGGCTTACGAGCTGAGCCAGTGGACGCTGGAATTCCGTTTCAACAAGTCGATGATGACCAACACCGTCGGCCAGAACATCGCCTTTGGCGGCGACGACGGCGGTTACGAAGTCCGCACGGCCGTGGGGGCTTCGCACAAGTTCTATGCAAAGGTCAATACCGTCGAGATGTCCACGCCTGCGACACTCGAAGCCAACCGCTGGTACCACGGCGCCGTGGTTTGCGACGGCGTGACGATCAACGTCTACCTCGACGGCGAACTGGAAATCTCCAAGCCTGCGCCGGGCGGCATCCAGAAGTTCCGCGCCCGCTTCGCCTTCGGCAACGGCCTGCTGATGGCCGGCGAGAAGCTGATGGGCAGCGAATGCCGTCTTTGGAGTGTGGCCCGCACGCAGAGTCAGATCAAATTCAACATGTACCGCGTGAATCCCGAATCGGAGGGGCTGCTGGCCTATTGGCGTTTCGATGAGGGGGAGGGCTGCGAGTTCACGAATCTGGCCGATCCCAAGGCTCCCAAGGCCTACCTCGCCAAGTCGATCAGCGCGGCAGCCCAGCCGCCCTACACCGGTGAGCCGGAGTGGGTGCACGGCGTGCGCTCGGACGAAAACTAACCGATACGATGCGTCCGGGCATAAGGCCCGGATGCATCGCAATAAACCAAACACATGGAACTTACGAAAATAATTTCTCCGCTGCTGGCGGCCGGGACCGTGTTGCCCGCCGCCGCGCAGCCGCAGGCCGGGACGACGGTACCCGAATCCCGTAAACAGCCGCATATCATCCTGATCGTCACCGACCAGCAGCGCGGCGATGCGCTTGGGTGCTGCAATCCGGCGGTGCTGTCGCCCAATCTCGATGCGCTGGCGCGTGACGGCGTGCGCTTCACCCGCGCCTATTCGTCGGCTCCGAGCAGCACTCCGGCGCGCGCCGGACTCCTCACGGGCATGTCGCCTTGGGGGCATGGCCTGCTGGGTTACGGCAAAGTCGCCGAGCACTATCCCTTCGAGATGCCGCAGCTGCTGCGCGATGCGGGTTACTGGACGCTGGGTATCGGCAAGATGCACTGGACGCCCCAGAATGCCACGCACGGTTTTCACGCGACGCTGATCGACGAGAGCGGCCGCCGCGAGTCGCCCTATTTCATGAGCGACTACCGCAAGTGGTTCGCCTGTCACGCTCCGGGACTCGACCCCGACGCCACGGGCATCGGCTGGAACGCGCACCGCGCGGCGGCCTATGCGCTGCCCGAAGAGCTGCATCCCACCTGCTGGACCGGCGGGCAGGCCGTGGCGGCCATCGAGGGCTTCCGCTCCGGCAAACCCCTCTTCCTGACCGTTTCGTTCGCCCGGCCGCACAGCCCCTACGACGCTCCGCAGCGGCTGGTCGACGCCTACGACGGCGTCGATATTCCCGGTCCCGCCGTGGGCGACTGGTGCGCCGGATTCGGACGCGCAACCGATCCTGAGAAGAATCCCGACGCCGCATACGGCGATTTCGGCGCCGCGTACGTGAAGAATTCGAAGAAGCACTACTATGCCTCCGTCACCTTCATCGACGAGCAGATCGGCCTGATCCTCCGGGCGCTGCGCGCGAGGGGCATGTACGACGACGCGCTGATTTGCTTCGTCTCGGACCACGGCGACATGATGGGCGACCACCATCATTGGCGCAAGACCTATGCTTACGAAGGTTCGGCGCATATCCCCTTTATCGTGAAGTTTCCCGCCGGAACCTCCGGCTGCCCGGCTCCCGGTGCCGTTGACGACCGCGTCGTGGAGCTGCGCGACGTGCTGCCGACTTTCCTCGACGCGGCCGGCGTCGGGATTCCCGACGGCATGGAGGGACTCTCCCTGCTGGGCTGCGGTCCGTGGCGGCCGTGGCTCGATCTGGAGCACGCCACCTGTTACAGCGACGACAACTACTGGTGCGCGCTGACCGACGGCCGCTGGAAATACATCCGGTTCGTGCATACGGGCCGCGAACAGTTGTTCGACCTTGAGGCGGACCCCGCCGAACTGCATGATCTCGCGGGTGGGAAGCGTCATGTCTCCGAACTGAACCTGTGGCGTGCGCGGATGGCCGAACATCTGCGCGTGCGGGGCGAAGAGTGGGTGCGGGACGGAAAACCCGTCGTGCGCGGGAAAACATTGCTGTATGGTCCCAATTATCCTGAAAATTGATTAAATTTGATTCGTTATGCGAAAATGGCGATATATCGTGCCGGTCGTCGGTGGCTGCCTGCCGCTGGCCGCTGCGGGGCAGGGGGCGGCCGAAAAGCCGGCGTCCCGTCCGAATGTACTGTTGATCTATGCCGACGACGTGGGTTTCGGCGACCTGAGCTGTAACGGTTACGGTTCGGTCCCCACGCCCCATGTCGAACGGCTGGCGCGCGAGGGAATCCGCTTCACCAACGCTCATTGCGCCGCTTCGACCAGCACTCCGGCGCGCTACTCTATGCTGACGGGCGAATTCGCATGGCGGCGGCCCGGAACCGGCGTTGCGCGGGGCGACGCCGCGGCGATCATTCCGGCCAGTTGTTACACGATGGCCGACCTGTTCCGCGACTGCGGCTACCGCACGGCCGTCGTAGGCAAATGGCATCTGGGACTCGGCTCGCAGACCGGTGCCCAGAACTGGAACGAAGAGGTGCGGCCCAATCCCGCCGATCTGGGATTCGGCTACTCCTACATCATGGCCGCCACGGCCGACCGCACGCCCTGTATCTTCATGGAGAACGGCCGCGGCGTGAACCTCGATCCCGCCGATCCTGTCGAGGTGAGTTACGAGCGGAATTTCCCCGGTGAGCCTACGGGCCGCGATAACCCCGAACTGCTGCGCATGCACCCCTCCGAGGGACACGATCAGTCGATCGTGAACGGTATTTCGCGCATCGGCTACATGCGGGGCGGCCGGAGCGCCCTGTGGCGCGACGAGTATATCGCCGACAGCATCGCCTGCCATGCTGTGCGCTTTATCGGCGACTGCGCCGCCTCCGGCGAACCTTTTTTCCTCTACTTTGCGACCAACGACATTCACGTTCCCCGCGTGCCGCATCCCCGCTTCGCCGGGAAGAGCGGACTGGGGCCGCGCGGCGACGCGATTCTGTCGTTCGACTGGAGCGTCGGGCGCGTTCTCACGGCGCTGGACAGTCTGGGGTTGGCGGAGAATACGCTGGTGATCCTTTCGAGCGACAACGGTCCCGTCGTGGACGACGGCTATCGGGACGGCGCCCGCGAACTGCTGGGCGCGCATAAGCCCGGCGGAGACTTCCGGGGCGGCAAATACAGCATCTACGAAGCCGGAACGCGTGTGCCTTGCATCGTGCGTTGGCCCGGAGCGGTACCCGCGGGCGTGGTGACGGACGCACTGGCCGGGCAGGTGGACTGGTTCGCCTCGCTGGCCGCGATGCTGGGCGCGACGCTGCCCGAAGGGGCTGCGCCCGACAGCGAAGAGCATCTCGCCACATGGCTCAGGGGCGGGAAGGGCCGCGCCGTGCTGGCCTACCAGAGCAACAACGAGAATGTGACGGTCACCGACGGCCGCTGGAAGTATGTGCCTCCCTTTACCGGACCGCGCTATGCGTGGGGTACGGGCATCGAGCTGGGCAACAGTCCCGGCGACCAGCTGTACGATATGCAGGCCGATCCCGAAGAGCGGCGCAACCTCGCCGCCGAACACCCCGCCGTGGTCGAACGCTTGCGCGGAGAGCTGCGAAAATTAGGTTTCCGATTTAAAAAATAACTGCCATGACCCTTTCTTACGACAAAATCCTGCTGCGTGCGGCGCTTTGCATGCTGACGCTGCTTCTGACGGGTGCCTGCTCCCGGCGCGGCCCCGTGCTCACGTTCCGCGAGGCGGACGACCCTACGGCCGATACGCTCGCCGACTGGTCGGGCGTCGCTTCGGGCCTGCATGCCGCTTGGGGCACGACCGACAAGCGTTACGCCCGCTCCGTCGTGCCCTGCGCCGCGGCGTCCGAATGCCGCCTGACGGCATGGCGCGGCGAACGGGTTTCGGCCCAGCTGGTGCTGTGGAGCGCCGACAGCGTCGGTGGCGTGGAGTGCCGCATCGGGAAATTCCGCTCAGACGGCGCTTGTCTTCCCGCCGGAATCGCGCAGGCCCGCTTCGTGCGTTACGTGCTCACCGACACGTTCGGTCCGGGCTGCGGCCACCGCAGGGACGGCGATTTTCCTGTTTCGCTCGCGGCCGACATGCTCGACACGCTCGGCCGCTTCGACATGGATGCGCGCACCGCGCGTCCGGTGTGGCTGACCGTCTCCGTGCCGGATGACGCTCCGGCAGGCGTCTACCGCTCCTGCGTCGAAGTGACGGGCGACGGCGTGAAAAGCCTCGAACTTCCCCTCGAACTCCGCGTGCAGGAGCGGCGTTTGCCCCGCCCTGCGGAGTGGAGTTACCACCTCGACCTCTGGCAGCATCCTGCGGCCGCGGCGCGGGTAATGGGTCTCGCCCTGTGGAGCGACGCGCACTTCGACGCCCTGCGTCCGCTGGTGCGGATGCTCGCCGACGCCGGACAGAAGGTCGTCACGGCGACGCTCAACAAGGACCCGTGGAACCACCAGTGTTTCGACGCCTATGAAGACATGATCCGCTGGACCAAGCGCGCCGACGGCACGTGGGAGTACGACTATTCGCTCTTCGACCGCTGGGTCGGACTCTGTGCCGAGGAGGGGATCGACCGGCAGATCAACTGTTACTCGATGCTTCCGTGGAACAACGAACTGCACTATTACGACGCGGCGGCGGACCGCATCGTCGAGATCCGGGCCAACCCCGGAACGCCCGAATTCGAAGCGATGTGGCGACCCTTCCTCCGGGATTTCGAAGCGCATCTCGACGCGAAAGGATGGCTCGGCAAGTGCTGTGTCGCCATGGACGAGCGCTCGCCCGAAACCATGGATGCGGCGATCGGCCTGCTGCGCAGCGCGGCTCCCGGACTGGGAATCGCCATGGCCGACAACCACGCCAGCTATAAGCGCTATACCGATCTGGACGACGTCTGCGTGCAGATCGACTGCCGCGTGGCCGACGAGGACCTCGCCCGGCGCCGCCGCGACGGACTGCTGACGACCTATTACGTCTGCTGTTCTTCGGCATTCCCCAATACGTTCACCTTCTCCGAGCCGTGGGAAGCGGTCTATATGGCATGGTTCGCCGCGGCGTGCGGCTACGACGGCATGCTGCGCTGGTCGTATAACTCGTGGCCCGCCGACCCCGTGCGCGACTCGCGTTTCACGGCATGGCCTGCGGGCGACACCTACCTCGTCTATCCCGACGCCCGCTCGTCGATCCGCTTCGAGCGGCTGCGGGAGGGGATTCAGGATTACGAGAAGATCCGCATCCTGCGCGGCGAGCTGGCCTCGGACAACACCCCCGAAGGCGCCGCGAAACGCGCCGAACTCGAAGCCGCGGTACGTCCCTTCGAAGCGCACGATCCCGCACGGCCGTGGCCCGACCTGCTCCGCAGGGCCAAGGAGACGGTCGCCCGCCTGAGCGAATAGGCCGCGGTATGCAGACGAATCGGGAGAGGACCCTTCGGAGTCCTCTCCCGATTTTTACCGCCTTGCGTTCCGCACTATGCGGCGGAAGCGCCTCTCCCCGTCGTTACTGCCGATATCCGGCCGGATGAGGGCCGTCGTTTCAAATTCAGAAAACGCCTTACGGTTATCCGTAAGGCGTTTTCTGAATTTACATTGTCATGCGGGCGTGCTGGAGTCGTGAATTCGACTTCTCCTCTCCCTCGCGGCGGGGGTATGAAAGAATCCGAATCCGGCATGCTAGTTTTTCGGTGCGTCATGATCCGTGAACTGCATCTTTTCGGGATTTGCTCCCCAGCTGCGGTTGGGGCGCGGACCCATTTGCAGGAAGAGCGTTCCGCCCTGCTGCAGCTCTTCGTGTGTGAACCACGGGCGGTCGATCGGCCTGCCGTTGAGCGTGGCGGACTGGATGTATTTGTTTTGTGCGGATACATCCGGCGCTTCCACCGTAAAGGTTTTACCGCCGCCGAGGTCGATTGTCGATTTTTCGAAGAGCGGGCATCCGATGTCGTAGACCGGGCGTCCGGGCGCTACCGTGTAGAAGCCCATGGCGCTGAGTACGTACCAAGAGGCCATCTCTCCATAGTCTTCGTCGCCGCAATACCCCAGCGGACCGTCTCCGTACCATACGTCCATAATCTGACGGACCCGGCGCTGGGTCATCCATGGCTGTCCCGCGTAGTTGTAGAGGTAGGGAATGTGCCATGTAATCTCGTTGCCGTGGGAGTACATGCCGATCCATCCCGTCATGTCGGGGTATTGTTTCAGAAAATCGTATTTCTGGTAGAGGGGGACGTTGGTTTCGAACATTGTCTGGAGCTTGTCCGTGAATTTCTCCCGGCCGCCCATCAGGCCGATCAGTCCTTCCACGTCATGGGGGACGTACCACGTGTAGTTCCAGCCGTTGTTTTCGGTGTAGAACTCCCGTCCGCCCTGTCCTCCCGACCAGATCGGATCGAAAGGTTCGATCCAGCGGCCGTCAGCCGTCTTGGGGCGCATGAATCCCGTCGCGGTATCGAAGACGTTCTGATAATTGAGCGCCCGTTTCAGGTAGTATTGGTAATCCTCTTCCTTGTCCAGCTCTTTGGCCAAGATGCTCATGCACCAGTCGTCGTAACAGTTTTCGAGGGTGATGGCCACCGATTGCCGCCCGAATCCTACCTCTTTGACCCATTCCGGCTGGTCGGAGGGCTTGGCTGGGAAGAATCCCTTCTCCCAGTACACCTTGTCGAGTTCGGTTCCCCGCCAGTCGTTCGTGCTGGGGCGCGAGAGCATGGTCGCTTCTTTGGAGTTGCGTTTCATCGCCTCGTAGGCGGTTTCGATGTCGAAATCGCGGTATCCCTTCATGTAGGCGTCGGTGATCGTCGCCGTTTCGTGGCGGCCGATCATATTGCGGAACCCTCCGCTGTTGACCAACCAGTCGCCCTGCTGCTGCATCCGGACGTAGGAGCGCATCAGGTCGTTCTGGATTTCCGGCTCAATCAACAGGCATAACGGGAAGAGCGAGTGGTGCGATCCCCAGTTGGAGCCGACCTTGTAGAAGTTATGGCCGCCGGTTTCATGCACCTGTTTGTCGAACCGGCTGTAATAGCGTCCTCCCTGTTCGGTCAGGTCGATGGATTGGCTGCCCAGCATCACGCGGTAGAGCGCCGTATAGAAAATGGTTTTCTGCCGCTGCGTGCCTCCTTCGACTCTGATTCTGCCCAAAGCGTCGTTCCAGATTTTCCGGGCGTCGTTTTTCGTTTTTTCGAAGTCCCAATCCGGAATTTCCGCCGTCAGGTTTTTCTTCGCCTGCTCCATGCTGATGAATGACACTCCGATTTTGACCATGATCTCCTCGTCGCGGGATGTCCTGAATGAAACGCAGGCGCCGATGCGCTCGCCCTCCTGAAAGTCCTTTTCGCTTTTCGACGAATCGTTCCAAGTAATGGCCGAGCTGAACGGTTTGCTGAACTCTGCGTAGTAATAGGCCGTCTGGGTGCTGTCCACCGTCTCGGTGGATTCGATGCGGTTCTCCCCGGCGATTCGGATCGTCCGGTTGTTGTTGATCAGGATATTGGCCTGCTCCGACTGCGGGAAGCGGAACTTGTAGAATGAAGCGTGTTGCGAGACGGTCATCGCCGCGTCGATGTCGTAATCTTCGAGCAGCAACCGGGTGTAATAGGGGGTTACGGTCTCGAAGTCGTGATCGAAACCGGATGCGTATTCTTCCGCTTCGACTGCGGGTGCGCCCGTCGTGGCCATGATCTCTGCGAGCGGTTTGGTGGCGTAACGGGGCAGCGCGCGGATCGAGAAGCCGGAGATCCGGTCGGCCAGATATCTGTCAGCCAGCGGCGGATAGGGATTCTGCCCGACCTGTACCATGCCGTGGGGCAGCTGGGTCATCGAGTTGGTGGCAACGAGCAGGTGGCCGATCGTTCCCGTGTTGGGATTGACGTAATCGACAGGCTCTTTTCGGGCCGATTCCGCGCACGAGACCAGACCGGCGAGAAGAATTGCAAGACAATATGAAAAGAGTGGTTTCATAAATAGGGTTTTAGTTGAGTTCAGGTCTTGGGCTTAGGGCCTTTTTTCCCGGATCCGGTCCCGGATGAACTGGCCGTAGGGCTGTTTGACGTTGGTGAACCGGCATGCTGCGCAGCTGCCCGGAACGAGATTGTCCGCCGTGCCTTCGCCGTCCGAGAAGTTCCATGTCGCCCAGCTGACTCTCTGCTTGCCCGGATTGTCGCCGTCCATGATTTGTATCCATCGCTGCGAGGAGTCCAGATCGTATTTCCCCGAACCGTTGTACTCGCAGGTGCCCCATTCGGTCACGAATACGGGCAGACGGTCGAGGTAGTTTTGCAGGTTGTCGTAGTTGTAGTGCGAAGCGGCGTAAAAGTGGTAGGTGTAGAGGATGTTTTTGTACGTGAGCGGGTCTTTTACCACGTCGGTGAAGTCTGCGCTCCACTTGGGCGTGCCGCAGATCACCACGGCATTCGGAGAGTTGGCCCGGATGATCGGAATAACCCGTTCCGCGTAGCGTTTGACCACGGCCCACGTCACCTCGTCGCCGTTGGGTTCGTTGCAGATTTCATACAGCACATGGGGTTTGCCGGCGAATTTTTTGGACGCCCATGCGAAGAAATCGTCCGCAGTGTCGTATTTGGGGTCGTTCGGATCGCCCGGATGGAGTACGTGCCAGTCGATGATGCAGTACATGCCGTATTTTTCGCAGTAACCGACCAGCGTCTCGATTTTGCTGCGGAACTTGAGCGGATCGGTGTTGTAGCCGTTCTCCTCGGCGTAGAGCGCGAGCCGGACGACGTCGCACTGCCACTCTTCGGCCAGCGACCGGTAGGCCTCCTCGGTCTGGCATTTGCCGAACCATTGAAGTCCGTGCGTGCTCATGCCCCGGAGTTGTACCGCTTTGCCGTTTTGGGCGCATAACTGGATGCCGGAGACTTTCAGGGCGCCGTATTTTTCGACCGGGGTCTTTCCCGCCTGCCCGTCTTCGTTGTTCGGGGAGCAGGAAAATGCGGCTATCAGCGCTATCAGTGACAGCAGTTTGTAGTTTTTCATGGGAATTATTCGATGTTTAGATTAATATTGAGTAAATCCTTCTCCAAGGACGATCCGCCGACCATGATTTTGTAGTCTCCCGCTTCGACGACCCAATCCATGTCGTCGTTATAGAAGGCCAGTTTCGAGGCCGGCAATGTAAAATCGACCGTTTTCGTCTCGCCCTTGGCCAGTTTGACCCGGCGGAAATCCTTCAGCTCCATGACCGGCCGCGTCACGCTGCTGTACAGGTCGCGGATGTAGAGTTGTACGATCTCCTCCCCGTCCCGGTCTCCGCAGTTTTTCACGTCTACGCTCACCGTGACCTTGCCGTCGCCGGGAATCCTGTCCTGAGACAGCCTGAGGTTGGAGTAGGCGTAGCGGGTGTAGCTCAACCCGTAGCCGAACGGGAAAAGCGGCGTGCTTTCGCCGATGGCATAGGGGTGGAAGTACATCGACGGTTTGTGGTTGTATACCATCTGCAGCTGTCCTACGTGGCGGGGGACGGTTACGGGGAGCTTGCCGCTGGGGTTCGCTTTGCCGTAAATGATCTCCGCTACCGCCCGGCCGCCGAAGCTGCCCGGCTCCCAAGCCTCGATCAGCGCCGCGGCGTGTCGGGCGATCCACTCCACGCCCAGTTGGCGGCCGTTGATCAACACCACGATGGTGGGAGTTCCCGTTTCGATAATACGCTGGGCGAGTTGCTGGCTGAGTCCGGCCAGCGCGATGTCCGACCGGTCGCAATCCTCGCCGCAGGTCTTGTCGCCCCAGTTGTTGCGCAGCGAATGTTCGCCGATTACGACGATGGCCAGATCCGATTTCCGTGCGGCCGAGACGGCTTCGTCCACTTTGGACCGGCTCATCCTGCGGATGTTCCACCCTTGGTCGATAAAGGTGAATTTCGAGGCCGGCGACTGCTCTTCGAGTCCTTCCAGAATGGTCGTCACGTTCTCTTCGGGCTGGGGCAGGGCCCAGTCGCCCAAGATGGTCTGGTTGTCGGCGTTGGTTCCGGTTACCAAAACCCGCATGGCTTTGGACGCGTCGAGCGGGAGAATCCCGTCGTTGGTCAGCAGTACGACGGATTTGACGGCCGCCTCGTAGGCGGTGGCCCGGTGTTTCTCGGTAAAGACGCTTTTTGAGATCTGCGCCGTGTCGGTGTAGGGATTCTCGAACAGCCCCAGTTTGAACTTCGCGGTCAGGATTTTCAGGCAGGCGCGGTTGACGGCGCTCTCGGATACTGCGCCCTCTTTGACCAGTTCGATCACCTTTTCGTAGAACTGGGGACCGTGCATGTGCATATCCATGCCCGCATTTACCGACTGCCGGAAAGCGTCCTTGTTGTCGGTCGCCGTGCGGTGCAGGTCGTGAATATGCTCGACGTCCATCCAGTCGCTGACGATGAAACCTTCGAATCCCCACTCTCCGCGCACCACGTCCTCCATCAGCCAGCGGTTCGAGTGGCACGGAATGCCGTTCAGCTCATTGTGTGCGGTCATCATCGAGTAGGCTCCGGCGTCGATGCCCGCTTTGAACGGAGGGAAGAATATTTCCCGTATCGTGCGCTCCGAGAGGTCCGTGGGCGAACCGTTGGTTCCGTTGACGGGCTGGCTGCCTCCCACGAAGTGTTTCACGCAGGAGAGCACGCGCCCCGGTTCGGAAAAGTCCCGGCCCTGATAGCCCCGGACCGATGCTGCGCCCATTACGGATACCAGATAGGGGTCTTCGCCGAAAGTTTCGCCCACGCGGCCCCAGCGCGGGTCTCTGGCGACCTCTACGTTGGGGTTGAAGGTCCATTGCGACCCGGTGGCGCGCATCTCGGCGGCCGTCTCCTCGCAAATCCGCTCTACGAGTTCGGGGTCGAACGTCGATGCTTGTCCGATACTGGTCGGGTAGACGGTGCATCCGGCGACCTGCGCGTTGCCGTGAATGGCGTCGATTCCGATGAGCAGGGGGATTTGCAGCGGGCTTTGGCTTGCGAGTCGCTGGAGATAATTGGCCTCCTCGGCCGTCAGCACATGCAGGAAGGAGCCGATCTTGCCGTCGCGGGTCATCTGCTCGACGTCGGCCGTGGTGATGCCCGGATAGAATCCTCGCGCCGTGTTGTTGTGCAACTCCTCTTCCGTCAGCTCTTTTTCCGCCGATTTCATATGCTCCAGACCTACCCACTGGCACATCTGGGCCACCTTCTGTTCGAGGGTCATACGGCTCATCAGGTCTTCGGCCCGCTTCTCCGCCGGCTGGGCGGGGTCCTTGTAAAGCGGGGCGTCTCCGCCCGAACAGCCTGCCAGCGCAAGCAGCGGGATGATATAAATGATCGGGTTTTTCATAGATCGGTTGTTTTTTCAGGTATTCGATTGATGGGATAGTATTTGCTCCGGACTTCGGTCCCGGAGATGGTGATCACTCTTATGCCGGACGGGGTGTGGCAGAGCGGTTTGCCCGTCGCGGCCGTCGTCGTCATTTCTATGCCGTTGTAATTGCCCTGCGCTTCTCCGTGCAGGTGTCCCGCGTAGACGGCTTTCAGGCCGCCCCGTTCGAACAGCTCGAAATAGCTGTGTCTTTGACTCCTGCCGATTACGGGATAGCCGTCCGTTTCGTCTATTTCGTGCAGGAAAAAGGGGTGGTGGGTGAAAAGGATCTTGACCTTTGCGTCCGATTTTCCGAGCTGCTCTTCGAGCCATGCTTTCTGGGTGGGTTCCTGCTCCGGATCGCAGTGCTTGATGTACGAGGAGTTGATGCCCAGCAGCAGATTCCCTTTCAGCGCGAGCGCAAAGCGGTCGGCGCCGTAATGCTCTTTGAAAACGGTGCAGTCGACCTTGTCGCCGGAGATCTTCTGGTCGTGGTTGCCGGGAAGACAGACGACCTTGATCTGTTTGTCCAGCCCGGAGATGACCGAGTCGAACGCCCTCCACTGCTCCGCATCGTCATACCGGTTGACCAGATCGCCGGTCACTACGACCAGATCGGGTTTCAGCCGGTTGATTCGCCGTACGGCTTCGCCGCATGCTTCGATTTCGCGGGTCATCTCCCTGTTGTCGCTCCAGTAACCGAACTGGGGGTCGGATAACTGTACGATCACCGTCTTCCCGCCTTCGGGCTTCACCCCCGATTCGAACGGGTTGGGGACGCTGCTCATGGTGAGAACTATATGCGCTCCGTCTGCGATTTCGCCGTGACGGAGCCACGCTCTGCCGAGGGAGCGGCCGTTGAGCGTGACGGAGCCGATATAACGGTTCTCCCTGCTCAACCCTTTGGCCTCGATGACGATGCGGGCGCCGCGTTCCGTGGTCAGTACGGAGCGTTCGAATTGCGGACTGACGAGGTAATAAAGATCCTGCCCCGCATTGGGAAAGAGACCCACCGAGGTGAAGACGTACCACGCCCCCATCGCGCCGCTGTCCTCGTTGCCGGGATAGCCGCGCTCCAGCGAGAACTGGGTGTCCCTGATCTGCGCAACGTACTTTGAGGTCAGATCGGCCCGCGAGCAGTGGGTGAAGATATACGGAGCGAGGAATCCGGGCTCGTTGTTCAGGTCGATCAGTTTGCGGCTGAACCCGTGTTCCAGTCTTTCGACCGTCCGGCGCGGCCCTCCGCAAAGCTCGGCGAGCCGGTCGAACTGATGGGGTGCGAAAAGCGAGTAGACCCATGAATTTCCCTCGTAGAAATATTCCACCCACGAGCCGTATGTTTTTTTCGGGTCTATGGAAATCCATTGGCCGTCTTCCTTCCGTGGGGCGACAAACCCTTTGAAACCGTCGCTTTCCAGCGAGGTGTCGAACAGCTTTTCCCAGTTGCAGGCCCTTTGCGAAAGCATCCGGGCCGTTTCATGGTCGCCCATGCCTTCCGCCATGAGCGAGGCGCAATAGTCGTTGTAGGCGTATTCGAGCGCGGCACTGCAACTCATCGGCGATCCGGTTTCGGGCTGCCATCCCAGTCTGAGGTATTCGTGTGACCGGGTGTTGAGCGCGTGGAATCGGACGATGCGGTATGCCCGCGTCCAGTCCACTCCCTCGACGCCTTTGAGCCATGCGTCCACGATGACGTTGTCCACGTCGTCGCCGCCCTGTTTGGCTTCCCATTCCAGCGAACTCGTGTAGGTCGGCTGACATGCCCCGGTGCGTTCGAAGCGTTCGATGAAGGAGTTGATGCTCCGCGCCACGTAACTCTCGTTGAGGAGTGTCATCAGCGGATATTTTGTCCGCCACGTGTCCCATATGCAGTAGTGGTCGTCCATGTGCGGCGTGTCGGAGTCGGTATGGGGGTTGTCGCCGGTGCGGTCGCGGGCCATCAGAAAACTGTGGTACAGCGCCGTGTAGAAGATTTTCTTCGCGGTTTCCGATTCCGTGTCGATCTGAATCGAGCTTAGGCGTCTGTTCCACGTCTCGCGCGCCGCGGCCTTTGCTTTCTCGAAGTCGTGGCCCGGAATCTGCTCGGCGAGGAATTTGCGGGCGTTGGACTCGCTGCGCAGCGATACTGCGATTTTCAGCAGTACCGTGCCCGGCGCATCGAACGGAGGAAGTGCGATTCTGGCGTACAGTTTCCCGTCACCGTCGTCTGTGACGGCCACCGAGCGCGGCGCCCGGTCCAGCGCGGCAGCGAAATAGACTTTGTAGGGCGCTCCGCTTCCGAATCCTCCGCGGTAGCTTCCCCACCCGCCGATGATTCCGGTTTCGGGGTCGTATGAGATCGCTCCGCCGAGAAATCTGCCGCCGATTTCGGGTTTGATATGCTGGGGAATGTTGTGGGCGATGTCGAGCAGGATGTTGGCGTCTTCCGCAGCGGGAAAGCTGAACCGGTAGATCGCGGCGTTGTGGGTCGGGGCCAGTTCCGTGCGGATGCCGTATCTGTCCAGAGTGACCGCGTAATAGTACGGCAAGGCGGACTCTCCCGATTTGGGAGAGTCGTGGCCTTGTTCGTCCGCTGAAAATCCGACCTGCGGCGAGAGCAGTATCTGTCCGTAACGCCCCCATCCCGTTCCGCTTACATGGAGCTGCCCGAAACCGCGGATCGGCTGCGACGGATCGTATCCGTCGTTTCCGCCTCCGGGCGTTTGCGGAGAGGGATTGACCGACCCGTGGGGCAGCTGGGGACCTATCACGCAATTGCTCTCGCCGCGGTTCCCCATAAACATGTCCACGTAATCGACTGGCTGTACCTGCGCCGAAGCCGTATGCACGGCAAGAGCCATGCATACGGGGATCAGCGATCGGATGCGGATTTTCATTTTCATGGGGTCTTATCAGTCCGTCTCGGCGGTTACCTCGATGTTGGCGCTGCGGCTCGTCTTGTGATACGCGGTGCTGACTTCGAGACGGAGTTTGTAGCTGCCCGGTTCGTTGAACGTGCGGGAGAACTGCGTTCCCTCCCCGACTTTGACGTCGTCCAGATACCATACGCCCGTCGTGTATTGCGAGGGTGCGAACTGGAGGGTTATGGTCAGGTCTTCCCCTGCCGTGACATTGTATACGGCGGGATTGCCCGAAGGCCACTGTCCAAGGATCGTGGGGAACGTTTCCTCGGAGATGGTCGGGTCGGAGTGCTCTTTTTCGCAGGAAATTATTATCAGCGGCAGAGCCAGCAGCATCAATAACGCTATTTTTTTCATCGTTCTCTTTTTATTATTTTAATAAGTACTGTTTTTGTCCCACCATACCGGCTTGGTCCAGTCGTCCCTGCCTCCGAGACGTTCGATGGCTTCCTGATAATTGACCGCGTTGTAAAGGCTTTCGGAGATCGGATAGCTCAGCCGGCGCGGCATCTTCCCGTCCTTCGCGTCGCGGGTGTAGGCGTTGGACGGTGGGGTGAGTTTCGGGAATCCGGAGCGCCGCCAGTTGGCGAAAGCTTCGAACGGATTGGTCAGGTGAAGGATCCACAGCTGCATGTTGATCTGCTCCACTTCCGTTCCGGCCGTCAGCGGATTGGCGGCCAGATAGCTGTCGATCTCCGACTGGGGAATGGCCAGCGCCTTTTCGTCGTATATTTTCAGGAATCTGATGGCTTCGTTTACGCCTGTATTGTAAAGATCCTCCGGAGTTTCGGCGATTGCGGCGATGTTCCAGCGCACCTTGGCTTCGGCCAGCAGGAAGCAGGTCTCGGCGTAGGTCATGGCGATGCCGGGGGTGTTGGTTTTCAGGAATGCGTTGTTGAGCTGGGGATGGCAGCTTCCTCCCTGCACGGCTACCGATTCATTGTAGGCCTCCTTGATCGTGCTGCTGGACGCCATCAGCCAAGGCCAGCTGTCGTACCATGCGCGCCCTTTGGGAACGGGTACGAAGTAGCGAGTCGTTCCCGAACCCGAAACCTGCTTGTTGTACAATTCGTCGGTCAGGTCGATGCGTTTGAACGGCTGTTTCTGGGCGTGGGGGTCGTCATGGTAGTAGAGCCGGCTGATTACGAAGGTGCGCGGGTCCTTTTTGCTCGATTTGGCGTATTCCGGCTTCCAGTTGCTGCCGAGTTTCTTGCCGTCCTCGAAGTTGATGTTGTCGTTGGATTCGGCGCGGCCGTACCACATGTAGTTGAAAAGGGTCTCGCACAGGAACGGCGAGGGCGAGTTGTCTACCGACTGCCATATCTGGGCCAATGCGTTGCGGCGGTACTCTCCGTGTCCGGTGTCGTAAATGTCCGAAAAGGAGTTGAACATGGCGATGTCGCCGCTGGTCATCACGCCGCCGACGCTGTTTATGGCCGCTTCCGCCTGCGTGCGGGCCGTATTGGCGTCGGCCTGAACCAAGCGCAAGGCCAAACGCAGACGCAGGGAGTTGCCGAACCGGCGCCATTTCTGATAGTCGCCCTTGAAGATCAGGTCGCCGCTCGCACTGCCGCCGTCGGCGCTGAGGGCTTTGACGGCCTCGTCGAGTTCGTTGAAGAAGTCGTTGTAGATATCCTGCTGCTTGTCGTATTTCGGGTAGTAGTCTTTGCTGAAATAGGCGGTGCCGGCAGCGAAGTAGGGTATGTCGCCGTATACGTCGGTGAGAATCGAGAAGAGGTATACCTTGAAGATACGGGCGATGGCGTTGAGGTTGGCGTAGCCGGCATCACCGTCCGTCCGGCTCACCAGATCGACGATGTTCTTGATCTGGTTCTGGTACATGAAGTTCCAAAGACTCTTGATCTGATTGTCGTCGTTGCGGTATTGGCCGCCGTAGTTGGTGGCGTCCCAGTTGCCCTGCATCTGTTGCGTCAGCGGGCTCATGTATCGGTTGCAAATCGAGCCGATGTCCATACTGCCCCATTGCCTGAGTTCGATGCCGGTGAGCTGGAAGTTCGGATTCAGGTTGGCGGATTTGGTAGGATCGTTGTTCAGATCCTTGTCCACGCACGAACCCAGTAGCAGGAGCGATAAGATGAGCAGTATATTGATTGGTTTCATGTTGATTAGAATTTGAGGTTAATGTTGAATCCGAAACTGCGGCGCGAGGGCAGCGAGCCGTACTCGATTCCTTTTCCGTTGCCGTTGTTGTAGTTGGAGTCGGGGTCGATGTTCGGAACGTTCTTGAAGATGATCAGCGGGTTTCGGGCTACGAAAGACAGGGTCAGTCCGTCCAGCGCCTTTCCGATCATCCTCCGCGGGAAGCTGTAGCTGAGCGTCATCTCGCGGATCTTGACGTAGGAGTTGTCCAGCACGAAGAACTGGGGAATGTTGTTGGAGATGAAGTTCCAGTAGCTTTCCGGGTTGCAGTAGCGGGTATTGGGCGCCCAGCTGATCGTGCCGTCGTCGTTTTTGACCTGAACTACGCCATCCACCAAATAGCCTCCCGTAGGATTCCATGCTGCCGTTTCGAGTCCGGCGGCAAGGCGTCCTTCTTCGGACTGGTACCAGCCGTCGCGTCCTTTGAGCGTCTTTTTGGAGCGTCCGGAGCTGTAGGTGCCCCGCATGGTCGAGGTGTAGAGGTCCGCGCCGACTTTGATGTCGAAGATGGCGCTCAGGTTCCAGTTTTTGAACCGGACGTTGGTGTACATGCCGCCGGTGAATTTCCAGTGGGCGTTGCCCAGCGCGGTGTAGTTGTCGCTGACCGAGGGGATGCCGGTAGTCGGATCGACGATGATGTCGCCGTTTTCGTTGCGTTTGTAATCCTTGCCCATGATCGTGCCCAGTTCTTCGCCCACCACGGCCATGACGCGGACGCCCGCTGCGCCTACCCATTCGGCGTTCTCCACCTCGTACATCTGCGATTCGCCCAGCGAGTGCACCTTGTTGGAGTTGCGCGCGAAGTTGAAGCCCAGATCCCACTGCCAGTTCTTGGTCTTTACGGGAATGGTGTTGAGCTTGATCTCGATACCTTTGTTGGTGAGCACGCCCGAATTGAGCAGAGCGGTCGAATAGCCGGTGCTGATGGAGGTGTTGACGTGGCGGATCTGGTCGCGGCTGGTCTGGCTGTAGTATGTGAAGTCGAGCACGATGCGCTTGTTCAGGAAGTAAAGCTCGGTGCCGACCTCCCACGAACGGGTCCGGGTCGGTTTGAGGTCGCGGTTGGGTACGGTCGAGTTGGAGATCTGACCCGACGATACGCCGCCGACCGGATGCGGATAGAGTCCGTAGTTGAGCGACATCTGATAGGGGCTGGTGTCGTTGCCGACTTCGGCCCACGAGGCGCGCACCTTGCCGAACGACAGGATTCTGGATACGCTCGACGGTAACAGCTCGGAGAAGATGAAGCTGCCCGATACCGACGGATACACGTACGTGTTGTTGATCAGCGTGGAGGTGTTGTCGGCCCTGACGGTGACGTCCAGATAGGCGAAATTCTTATACCCCAGATTGACCATGGCGTAAGCCGAATTGATCTGTTTCTGATAGGGCGATTCGACGATCGTCTTGTCGGAGAAACTGTTGATCTTCTTGATGTCGGGTTCGGCCATGTCCTTGCCCGTGATCGTGGTCTGGAAGTTGTCCACACGGTAGAGGTTCAATCCGGCCGTTCCGACCAGACTCATGTTTTTGCCCAAGTTGGTGCTGTAGGTGAGCACCGCGTCCGCGTTGATCGTGCGGTTGCTGTTGGTCTGGGTCTTCAGATAGCCCGATTCGTGGCTCGGCGTGGAGATCGGCGCGAAGTCCTCGAAACTGAACTCGGTGATGTCGGCGCCTCCGGAGAGCTTGAATTTCAGCTTGTCGGTGATCTTGTATGAGATGCTGGCCGAGGAGATCAGGCGGTTCTTTTTGGAGGTGTTGCTCATCTCGTTGATGGTCCAGTAGGGATTGACCCGGTTCACGTCGCCGTTCCAGTTGTAGTATTTTCCCTCCTCGTCCTTATAGTTGTCCCGCAGCAGGTAGAGGTCGTAAGTCGAAGGCAGCGAGGAGAGGTTCTTGCCCACGTTGTTGCGGTCCCCTGCCAGAGCGGGACGGTTGTTCACTTTCTCGTAGACGTAGTTTACTTTTACGTCCACGTCGATCTTCCGCCCGATTTTGGTGTTGGTGCGGACCGTGAACGTGCTGCGGTTCATGCCTGAGTTCGGCACGATATCCCGGTTGCGCAGATCGGAATAGGAGAGTCTGATGCCGGCATCCTTGTAAATCTTGTTGAGCGTGATGCTGTTGTTGGCGGTTACGCCGAGCCGGAAGAAATCCTCGATGCCGTGGTTGGAGATGGTGTAGGGACGCAGTACGTTGTCGAAATACCATATTTTCAGATTCTTGTCGATTTTTGGGCCCCAGCTTTTCGAGGAGTTCGAGCGGTCGTCGATCGTTCCGTAGATGCGGCCGTTGGATCCCTGTCCATATATATATTGTACGTCGTCGAAGCGTGTCAGCTGCTGCTCTACGGTCGTGGTGGAGTTGATCTCCACGCCGAGGGACTGTCCTTTGCGGGACGAGGCCTTCTTCGTGGTGATCATGATGACACCGTTGCCGGCCTGCGAGCCGTACAGGGCCGATGCGGCGGGGCCTTTCAGTACGGAGATGTTCTCGATGTCGTCGGGGTTGATGCTCGAAATGCCGTCTCCCAAGTCATATCCGCCGTCCTTGTCCGCACTGCCGAAATTGGTGTTGTCGATGGGCATTCCGTCCACTACGTACAGCGGCTGGTTGTTTCCCGTGAGCATCGAGCTGCCTCGGATCTCCACACGGGAGGAGCCGCTGGGGCCTCCGGCGGTCTGGCTGATGATCAGGCCCGGTTCGCGTCCCGCCAGCGAGTTGATGACGTTCAGCTCCCGCACCTTTTCGAACGCTTCGCCTTTGATGTCTCCTACCGAGTATCCCAGCGATTTGCGTTCGCGGGTCATGCCCAGCGCGGTGACCACGACGTCTTGGATCGTCTCGCTGGTCGTTTCGAGCTTGATGGTGAGGTTGGTCTGGGTTCCCACCTTAACCTCGGCTGTTTTGTAGCCGAGGAACTTTACTTCGAGGACCGATGCCGGGGTTGCCTGAATCGTGAATTTACCCGCGGTGGTTGTCGTTCCGGTCGTCGTTCCCTGAACGATGACGGTGGCGCCGCTGACCGGATTGTCGTTTTCGTCGGTAACCATACCGGACACGGTTCTCTTTTGGGCGTTACCCCCCCCCTGCCCATAGGCGGGACTCCCGAAAATCATTGCGCAAAATAACGGAAGCGCAGTGTAAATCAATAATAGTCGAATTTTGTTCATCGGGTTAATAATTTAAGTTGGTTTTTATAAAATGGGTTTTTCGCTCGGATTTTTTTTGCCGTTAGCTAAATAAGACTTTTTTTGATTTAAATAGTGACTGAATATTGTATTTGTATGAAACAAAATTGCGATTTGCTTAATTTTGTAAAATATTTATAGGTTTGTATAATTATGTGGCATATGGAGAGGCGGAATTCGGCTTATCTTTAAAATATTAAAAATAAAGAAATACAGAGACGACTTTGTCGGTGGAAAAGATGGGCGGACGGATTCATATTTGGATGGTTTGTGTCGTGACGGCGTTCTTTGCGGTCGCAAGGGCGAATGCCGGAGCATATACGTTTAAAAGTTATCAGGTCGAAAACGGCCTTTCGCAGAACAGCGTGCTTTCCATCCTGCAGGACCGGGAGGGATTTATGTGGTTCGGCACCAAGGACGGACTCAACTGTTTCGACGGTTATTCGTTCAAGGTTTATCGCCGTCAGAGCGGCGTGGAGACCTCGCTGGGCAATAATTTCGTGTTTTCGCTCCGCGAGGATTCCCACGGCCGGTTCTGGGTGGGAACGGGCCGGGGCGTCTGGCTGTTCGACAAGGAGCGTGAGACGTTCCGCAAGTTTCGCGTCGAGGTTTCGGGCCGGGATATCCTGACCGCGCAGATCAGTGCGATCATGGAGGACGATGCGGGCGACATATGGCTGGCGACCCACGGGCAGGGGCTGTTCCGGATCGACAGGAATCTGGCGTGTACGCATCATTTCCAGACTCCGCAGATTCCGTCCAATTTCATCGGGTCCGTCGTTCAGGACAAGATGGGCTGCATCTGGGTGGGGACGGTCGGCAAGGGAATCGTGATGCTCGATCCCGCGACTTCGCGGGTCGATTCGCTGCCCGAATATGTTTCGGAGGGAATCCGGGACAAAGTGATTTCGAGCCTTTATTGCGACGACAGCAACAATGTCTGGGTCGGCACGTCGAAAGAGGGGCTGCATTGTATCAACAACCGTGCGCTGCAGGTGCAGCACTACCTCGACAAATCGATTCTGAACATCCGGTCGATTACGCAGTATCTCGATGACGTAATCGTTATGGGGTCGGACAACGGGCTGGTCATGCTCGATACCTCCACCGGCGAATATCGCCTGACCAACAAGTCGCTCAACAGCAATCTGTCCGATAATTCGATCTTCTCGATTATCCGGGACCGGGAGAATTCGCTCTGGATAGGCACCTATTTCGGCGGCGTGAACTATTATTCCCCGTTGATCAATCGTTTCGAGCACTATTACTCCTGCAACGGGCACCGTAATTTCAACGGGAACATCGTCAGTCAGATCCGGCAGGACAAGAACGGGAAGATCTGGATAGGAACCGACGACAAGGGGCTGAGCCTGTTCGATCCGCAGACCGGACAGTTCGAGCCGAGTGCGTTGTGCGGCAAGGTCACCTACCACAACGTGCAGGCGATTCTTTGCAATGACGACTATTTGTGGGTGGGCCTTTACAACAAGGGAATCAACCGGATCGACTTGAAAACGGGCCGCGTGAAGAACTACGTCAGCCGCCCCGGCGACAGCACGGGCATCGACGACAGCAACATATTCGCCATCACACGGCTCTCCACGGGAGAGCTGCTCTTCGCCACGCCGATCGGGGTGAACGTCTATAACGCCGCAGAGGATAACTTTACGCGGATTCCGCAGCTGGTCAATGTCTTTGTGAAATCCATGCTGGAGGACTATCTGGGCAATCTCTGGTTCGCCACCAACAACGAGGGAGTCTGGTGCCGGACCAAGGGCGGACAGTGGTGCCGCTACGTCAACAATCCCGCGGATGCCGGTTCCTTGAGCTATAATGCGGTGAACTATATTTACGAAGACCGGAAGAACCGGCTCTGGTTCTGTACGGACGGCGGCGGGGTGTGCCTGTGGAATCACCGGGACAAGACGTTCCGGACGATCGACGAAAACCGGGGGCTGCCCAACAATGTGGTCTACGCGATCGTCGACGATTTGAACGGGCATCTCTGGGTCAGCACCAACAAGGGACTCGCGGCGATCAGCGAGGAGGACTGGACCGTCAGGACCTACAACTCTTCGCAGCGGATACAGAACGTACTCTATAATTACAATGCCGTGCTCCGGGACCGGGACAATTATCTCTATTTCGGCGGCGTGAACGGCTTCGTCCGTTTCGATCCGCGGGAAATCACGCCCAACGATTTTACTCCGGCGGTCAAGATCACGGCGGTGAGCGTCCTGAACCGGGATATTCCCGTATCGGAGGACGGGGATAAACGGTTTGTGCTCAAACGCAATCAGTCCACCTTCCGGTTCGACTTCGTGCTGTTGAGCTACGTTTCGCCGCCGGATAATCTCTATGCCTATAAACTGGAGGGCTTTGACCGGGACTGGACTACGGTGCAGGGCTATCCGCACGCCCATTACATGAATATCCCTTCGGGAAAATACAGGTTCCGGGTCCGGGCCGCCAATAGCGACGGGGTCTGGAACGACCGGAGCGCCGAAGTGGAAATCGTTGTCAGGCGTCCGTTCTTTTCTTCCGTGGCGATGCTCGTTCTCTATACGGCGTTGCTGCTGGCCGGAATCTGGTTCTGGGTCCGAAGGTTCAGGTCCCGCGTCAAGGCGCGGAGCGAGAAGAAGTTTCTGGAAGACAAGATTAACTTCTTCACCAACATCGCCCATGAGATACGCACTCCGCTGTCGCTTATTACGGCGCCGCTCGAAAATATCATCAAATCCGGTGACGGCACCGTGCAGACGAGAGACAATCTGCACGTGATCGAACGCAATTCCAACCGCCTGCTCGAACTTGTCAATCAACTGCTCGATTTTAGAAAGATCGAGGAGGAGATGTTTATCCTCAACCGGGAGAGGACGGATATCAACGGTATTGTCCGCAAGGTGTACGCGCAGTATGAGTACGAGGCGCGGGCCAAGAACATAGACCTGCGGATCGAACTTCCCGGAGAGGAGGTCGGGTGTCTTGTCGATGCGGAGGCGATTTTCAAGGTGATCAGCAACCTGATGTCGAACGCCATGAAGTTTACCCGCGACACGATCTGGCTGGAGCTGTGCCGGGACGAGGGTACGGCGGTGGTCCGGGTGCGTGACAACGGGGCCGGACTCGATGACCGGGACGCCGGCAGGATATTCGATCCCTTCGTGCAGGGCAGCAACAATACGCTGAGTGCCGGTTCCGGAATCGGACTCGCGCTTGCGCAGGCGCTGGCAAGGAAAAACAAGGGCGAAATCGAGCTTGACCGCAGCTGCGGTCAAGGCGCCGTGTTCGTACTGACGCTTCCGCTGGCCGAAGCCGCTGCGGACGAATCTTTGGCCAAGCATGCGACTCATTCGTTCGGAGGCGCCGCCGAGGACAATCGCCAGCGGATTCTGGTCGTTGAGGATAACGATGAGCTGCGGGAATTCATATGCCGCAGCCTGAGCGACCAGTATACGATCGCCAGTGCCGTCGACGGAGTGCAGGCGCTCAAGGTTTTGGATAACGAGGGGGTGGTGGACCTCGTTATCTCGGATGTCATGATGCCCCGGATCGATGGATTGGAATTGTGCAAAAGGATCAAGAACGATCCGGCCTATTCGCACATTCCGGTAATTCTTCTCTCCGCAAAGGTGGACCAGTCGGTTAAGATCAAGGGGTTCGAACAGGGTGCCGACGTGTACATCGAGAAGCCGTTCTCGATGGACCAGCTCAAGGCTCAGATAGGCAGTGCGATCGAGAACCGGATGCGGCTGAGGGACAATTTTGTCCGTTCGCCGCTGCAATACCTCCGGGAGAACCACGGCGGCTGCGACATCCAGTTCCTCAACAAGCTGAACGATACGATTCTCTCCAACCTGACCAATACCGAATTCTCGATAAACGGGCTGGCTGAACTTTTTTGCATGAGCAGGTCCAGCCTGCATAAGAAGATCAAGGCGCTGACGGGACTGACTCCCAACGACTACATCAAGCTGATCCGGTTGAACAAGGCGGCGGAGCTGCTTTCTTCGGGGAGCTACAAGGTGAACGAGGTGTGCTATCTGGTTGGGTTCAACACTCCGTCTTATTTTGCGAAGTGTTTTTATAAACAGTTCAACAAGCTGCCCAGTTCGCAATTGGACTGATTGTGCGGGCGGTTTGACCGCCGTTCTTTGTATTGTGCAATAACGTTGTATATGTGGCGCAGATATTGGTAGGCGCGGATCGCCGTGCCGGTTATATTTGCACGGCCGTCTGTATGATGGCGAGTGTACTAACCTAAATGATCTGTAGATTTATGAAAAGAATTGCATTAGCGGCGTTTTTGTTTGTGACGCTTGTTCTTTCTGCCGCAGAGCCGGCCCCTACGCTCAGGCGCAATACGGTGGACGAGGTGATCGCCGCCATGACGCCTGAGGAGAAGGTGCTCATGGTGATCGGCAACAAAAACAACGACCGGCGCAGGTATATCGGCGAAGGCTCCACTTGGTATTGCGCAAGGCTGGGTCTGATGCCGACCGTCATGTGCGACGGTCCTGCCGGAGTGCGCATGAAACCCTTCCGGGACGGCGACTCTACCAAAGCCTATTACAGCACCGCTTTCCCCACAGCCACCGCGCTGGCCGCTACGTGGAATACCGAGTTGGCGGAGACCGTCGGCGGCGCGATGGGCAGCGAGACGCTCGAATACGGTGCCGACGTGCTTCTGGCCCCTGCGATGAATATTCAGCGCGATCCCCTGTGCGGACGGAATTTCGAGTACTATTCCGAAGATCCGCTTCTGTCGGGGAAAATGGGCGCCGCGATGGTGCGCGGGATTCAGTCGCAGGGCGTCGGGACTTCGGTCAAGCATTTCGCGGCGAACAATCAGGAGAGCAACCGCAAGGGTGTCAATGCCGTCATCAGTCAGCGGGCGCTTCGGGAGATTTACCTGCGCGGCTTCGAGATCGCGATCAGGGAGGCTGCGCCGTGGACCGTCATGTCGTCCTATAATCGGCTTAACGGGGTGTACGCCTCCCAGAACCGCGACCTGCTGACCACGGTGCTGCGGGACGAATGGAGCTTCGACGGAATGGTGATGACCGACTGGTTCGCCGGCGACGACGGGGTGGCTCAGATGAAGGCGGGCAACGATATCATCATGGGCGGTTTCCCTCACGGTCATTACAAATACCATCAGCCCGAAATTCTCAGCGCGCTTTCCGACAAGACGCTCGATGAAGAGGTCCTTGACCGGAATATCCGCCGGATACTCGGCTTCGTCAAGAAAACGCCCTCTTATAGGGAATACGCCTGCTCCCTGAATCCCGATCTTGCACGGCATGCGCAGGTGGCTCAGCGTGCTGCGGACGAGGCGATGGTGCTGCTGAAAAACGACCGAAATACGCTTCCGGTCAGAAAACCGAATCGGGTTGCGCTTTTCGGCAAGACGTCCTATGATTTCATTGCCGGAGGCACGGGCAGCGGCGAGGTGCATTACGGTCATGCGGTATCCCTCAAAGAGGGGTTGTCGAACGTCGGGTTCCGGATCTCGTCCGCCGCGGACCGTTTCTACACCCGGTTCGTCGATTCGGTGTTTGCTGCCGGCGGGCACAAGAAATATGCGGTAACCCGCTCTCAGGAACCTCGGATCGACAAGGCTCTCGTCGAAGCGGAGGCGAAGGTTACGGACATGGGAGTCGTGACTCTCGGACGGTTGTCCGGAGAGGGCGTGGACCGTGAGGAAGAGGGCTACTTTACTTTGACCGCTAATGAAAAGGAATTGATCGGGATGGTGTGTTCGGCCTATCATGCACTCGGAAAAAAAGTGATTGTCGTACTCAATATCGGCGGGGTGATCGAAACGGCTTCGTGGAAAGAGCTGCCCGACGCGATCCTGCTCTCCTGGCAGACGGGTCAGCAGGGCGGCGCTGCCGTCGCCGAGCTGCTTCGGGGAACCGTCAATCCTTCCGGAAAGCTGCCCGTGAGCTATCCCGTTTCATATGCCGACGTTCCGTCGTCGAAATCGTTTCCGGGGATACCCACCGATCTGCCGGTCAACTCCTACTATAACGAGGGTGTGTATGTCGGCTACCGCTATTACACGACGTATGATGTCCCTGTGTCCTATCCGTTCGGTTACGGGCTTTCTTATACTCGGTTTGAATATTCCGACCTGACGCTGAGCAGCGATTCGTTTCCGGGACGGATCGATGTTTCGGTAAAGATTTCCAACACGGGCAAAGTCGCCGGAAAAGAGGTCGTTCAGCTCTATCTGACGGCGCCGGCGGTCTTGCAGGACAAGCCGGAGCGGGAATTGAAAGGTTTTGCCAAAACCCGGCTTCTTGCGCCCGGTGAGAGCCAGATACTCACCTTTACGCTCGATCCCCGCTCGCTCTGCTCCTTCCGCAGCGGCATCAGCAGCTGGGTGGCCGAGGCCGGAAGCTATGAGGTGAAGATCGGCGCTTCGTCGCAGGACATCCGTCAGCGAGCCTCCTTTTCGCTCGGAAAGGAGCTGGTCGTCGAGAAACTGCACGATGTCCTCGCCCCCAATGTGCCGATTAAGGATATGGGGACGACTTCGGCAAAAGTCCTTGGAACGGATCAGCCTTTCGACCACTACCATGAACTGGATTATAAATTCAACTGGCACTGGTAACTCTCCTTTTCCGTTCGTTCGGGGACGGCTCCCGGTTTGCACGCTTTTTTAAGCGCCTTTTCGTGTAATGTTTCAGACCTCCGAAAACCTCCTGCAGTTACCTGCAAGGGGTTTCGGAGGTCTGTCGTGATATTTTATTTCCGAGGGGGCTTTGCGTCCTAATCGGCGATCTCCCCAAGTCCGGCAGGAGTGATCCGCCGTATTGGTGCCGGCCAGCTAAAATGGTGCGCTTCCCGCTTCTTTTTTCCGGGGAAAGATGAGTCTTAATACACAAGATATCAGGTCTTAGATGAAAATGAATGAAAAATAAAGTATTACAGTTTGGTTGTGAAGTGCCGGCTGATGCTGGCTTTTTCCCTTCAATGCAATTATAGAAGATCTTTCTACTTCTCCCCAAGGGTGGGTTTGGTGTGTATAAATAGTATTGTTATTGTTTTTCCTGAATATGCCATTTCAAAGAGTACATCAAAGATTTCCTCGACGAACTGCCGGAGCGGGACGAGTCATTCGCCAAGAAGTATTGGAATCCGAAAAAATATCAGTCTGTAATCGTATGTGCGAGTAATCATGGACTCCCGTAGTGCTCATACGGCAAGGAAATTCCTGAAAGACTATCAGGGGTGTGATTCCGGGCGATGGGGGATAATGTCTACGACCGCTTTGAAGAGCAGAGTAGGGGACGCTGATGTTTGAGTGGGGGCACATGCCCGAGGTAAATTTTCGGAGACGCTCGATGAGAATAACACGTTGGCATCCGAGGCGCTTGTATACATTGGCAAACTCCACCAAAGAGAGCCGCAGACCGATGAAGTGCTGCCGGACTACGACTAGCGTTGGAACAAACCCGAAAAGGAGGCATGTTCGGTAATCAGGGCGTTTGAAAAATGGTCGGAATCGATTAACAATTATATCTTTCTGAAAAACATAGAATAACCTCAACCTCTTTTAATGAGCTGGATATTTGATAAATAATTAATCGAAAGACCTTAGTCTGTTATTTCTTTTTGCATTTCGATTAAATCCATTACTTTTGTGTCTAAATCATGTATCTGTGCGGAGGCACGATAAATCGTATGAAGGCATCCTCTTTCACACGCATATTCCCTGCTCTGATTCTGTTGTCAGGACTGCTTTGCACAGGAGAAAACACCTATGCCATATCGTCCTCTCCTGTCCATTTTGAGAATGACGAATGGAATTTCGGTTCGATCCGGGAATGCGATGGGAGTGTCGCGCATACATTCCGATATACCAACTGCACCTCTGCTCCATTGGTTATCGAGACTATTCGTATTTCGTGCGGGTGCATCACACCACGGTATTCCAAAGCTCCGGTCCTTCCGGGGCAGATGGACAGTATTCGTGTCGTGTTCGATCCGGCGGGACGTCCCGGAAATTTCAGCCGCACGGTTTCGATAAAGTTCAGCTGTTCGGATACGCCCCTCAGTCTCACGATTCGCGGTAACGTTACCGCAGGAAAACGCAGCGCCGACGGCGAGTATCCCGTTTCTGCGGGGGATGGGTTGAGGATGACGCACAAGGCGTTGAATTTCGGACAAATGGGCCAAAATGTTTCCCGCTCCTATACGGTCGGTTTTTTCAACGGCTCTTCGCAAGAGATCCGGCTTTCATTCCGTATCGCCCCACATACATCTTGGCTGCGTGTCAAGGGCGGCGGTATAGTGAAGCCCGGCGGGCGATGTACCGCTGAGGTGAGTTGTTTCATTACGGGCGATACGCTCTATGGCTGTTGTGATTGCAGATTGATCCCTTGTATTGGCAACCGTCCCATCGGTGCCGGAATATCGGTTGCAGTTGTTGCAACGGATAATTTCGAGCAGGTCGATCCCGAACGAGTTCCGCGGCTGGCGGTGGACGCTTCCTATTTCGAATTCGGACGCACACGCACCATGGAACATACTTTTACGCTCTCAAATACGGGCACTGAGCCGCTGATCGTACGCCGTGTGGAGTGCAGCCGTGGAATCAGCGCGGACACAGAGACTCCCTTTACGATTCTGCCGGGCGGACAGCAAGGGCTTCGATGCCGGATTACGGCTTCCGAAGGCGGACGGTTTACCGGCGTTGTGACGCTTATAACCAACGATCCGTCGAATCCCGTATGCCGACTGCGCCTGCTATCCGGCGGAGACCGCAATTGAATAATTTGTAACTACCCTATAACGATTCGATAGTATGCAACCTTCTTTTGATCCGAACGACGAGGCGAGCGTCGCAGAGAGGCTGAAAGCCGGTGATACAGAGGCGTTCAATGCGCTTTATCGCCACTATTTCCGGGCATTGGTAGTCTATGCATCTCGGATTGTTTCTGCCGATAAGGCGGAGGAAGCCGTACAGGAAACAATGTTGTGGCTGTGGGAAAACCGCACGTCGCTTGTGGTTCGCGTGTCGCTCAAATCGCTGCTGTTCGTTTCGGTGCGCAACCGCGCACTCAGCATGGCGGGTCGCACGATGATCCGCAGCCGTATTTACCAGACCATCGCTTTGCGGTGCGATGAGATGCTGGACGATCCCGATTTCTACCTGAACAATGAGTTGGAGCGACTCTTCGAGCAGGCGCTCGCAAAACTACCCGATGAGTTCAGACTGGCGTTTATGATGAACCGTTCCGAGGGGAAATCGCACAAGGAGATCGCCGCAGAACTGCATGTTTCGCCGCAGACTGTCAATTACCGGATCTGTCAGGCTCTGCGAATATTGCGCAAAGAGTTGCGGGATTACCTGCCTTTGCTGCTGCTTCTACTGCGCTGAAACACTGTTTTTACAATTTTATCGAAAAAAGTCGCATTTTGGTTTAGTAACACCCCCAGCCTTATCCGTCCTATTTATGAAACACGATTACAATATGTCCGATATGCCCATAACCGATGAACTGTTGACCAGCTACCTCGATGGCACCGCAACCTCCGCTCAGCAACAGGCTGTGGAGGCTTGGTATCTTGCCGACGGGGAGCATGCAAAACAGTTGGAGAACTACTACCTGCTGACCTGCCTGAATGATTGCGCCCGCGTGTCGCGGAAGGTTGATGTGGAGCGTTCGTTGCGCGAGTTGCAGAGACGTATTCGGCGTCGTAGCATGTTCGGTAGTGTTCGGATCTGGCACCGGGTGGCAGCTGTGGCGGCCGTACTGCTGTTGATGGTCGGCGGTTGGTGGGGGGCAACGCGTGTTGCGGAGAGTTTCTCTCCTGCCTTTACGGTGGCCACTGCCGCCGGAGAGCGGACGCAGGTGACGTTGCCCGACGGTACGAAGGTCTGGTTGAACTCCTGCACGGAACTGACCTATTCGTCGCCTCTGCTGGGTCGTGAACGCCGCGTCGAGTTGCAGGGCGAGGCCTATTTCGAGGTTACGAAGAGCCGTCCCCGTCATTTCGTCGTGCGTAGCGAGGGGCTGCGCACCGAGGTGCTGGGGACGCGATTCAACGTGCGTGCCAATCCGGATGACACCTCGGTTACGGCGACATTGCTCGAAGGATCGATTTGTGCCAGCTCATACGACAAGGACAATGGCGACCGCTTGATCCTCACTTCGGGGCAGCAGGTGACCTTGGATCGCAAGTCGGGTAAAATGACTTTTTGCGAGGTCGATGATGATGACAACCGTATCGACTGGCTTAACAACTGCTTAAGTTTCCGACAGCAGACGCTTCGAGAGATCACCCGCGAGTTGGAACGACTCTATAATGTAACGATCACGATCGAGGGAGAGGAGCTGGCTGAAAAGCGTTTCTCTGGAGAGTTCGACGCATCGAAGGGTATTCAGCAGGTGCTCGCGGTGCTGCAAATGGCGGGTAAATTTTCCTGCCGGACCTCCGGTTCGCAACTCATTCTCTACCCGCAGCCGTAAACCGACGGCATAGCGGATCGTTCCTTTTGCACTTTCACATACGGGATGTGTCGATGACTTTTTTTGAGTCGTCGCTTTCGGTGCGACCTTTACTGAACCTGCAATAAAACTATATCTAAAACATTAAACTATGAACCATTTATCTGAATTCAAAGCGCTATTTCGCTCTGCCTTAGCCTCGTGGCTATGCTGTGCGGCGCTTGTGGCCGGACTTGTGGCCGGCACTTTCCGGGCGCAGGCCGCAACGCCTGCGTCGGAGCACCCGGTGACGATCGAAGCGGTAGACCGGCCGCTTGATGATGTTTTCTCTGATATCCGCAAGCAGACGGGGATGTCGGTGGTATACAGCACTTCGGAGATCGACCCGGCGCGCCGGGTGACGCTCTCGCTGCACAATGTCCCCTTGACGACGGCACTCGACGCACTTTTCCGGGGAACCGACATCAAGTACATGTTCAAGGAGGGGCACATCGTGTTGGTGCGTAAACCGGCTGTAGCGCGTTCCGTCGCCGCTCCGGTTGGTGTCCGAGGTACGGTGAAGGATGCCGCAGGACTTCCGCTGATCGGTGCTACGGTAATTATCAAGGGTACGACTGTAGGTGCTGCGGCCGGTGTGGACGGCGGTTTCGATCTTCCGCAGGCCAAGCCGGGCGATCAACTTGAGGTTTCGCTGATCGGTTATGTAAAACAGACCATACCCGTGACAACGGGGACGATCGACGTGGTGATGCACGAAGACAGTAAGGAACTCGATGCGGTCGTCGTGACGGCTCTCGGCATCAAGAAAGAGGAGAAGGCGCTGACCTATAATGTACAGGAGGTTTCCGGTAATATTGCCAACAAGGTCAAAGACGCCAGTTTCGTCAATACGCTGACCGGTAAGATTGCCGGTATTCAGATCAACAACAGTGCGTCGGGTATCGGCGGTTCGACGCGTGTAATCATGCGCGGTACCAAATCGCTGTTCGGCAACAACAATGCGCTCTACGTGGTGGACGGCACGCCACTGCCCAACCTTACGAATGATCAGACGACAAGCATTTACGAGACGCCTGACGGCGGTGACGGCGACGGTATCTCGAATCTCAACCCCGAAGATATCGCGTCCATGTCGGTGCTCACGGGCGCCGCGGCGGCAGCGCTTTACGGATCGCAGGGCGCCAACGGTGTGATCCTGATTACGACCAAGAAAGGTGAGGAGGGGCATGTGCGTGTTAATTACTCCAACTCGACGACGTTTTTGTCGCCGTTCGTCACCCCACGATTTCAGAATACGTACGGTTCCCGCCGCGGTTCTTACATGAGCTGGGGTTCGAAACTCGATACACCCTCGTCATACGATCCGATGGATTTTTTCCAGACGGGTTTCAACGAGACCAATTCGCTGAGTATCTCCGGCGGTACGAAGCGCAATCAGACCTATGGTTCGGCATCGGCAGTAAATGCCCGCGGCATAGTTCCGAATAATGTTTACAACCGTTACAATTTTACGATCCGCAATACGGCGGAATTGGTGGAGGACAAACTCACCCTCGACCTGAGTGCGCAATATATGCGTCAGTACGACCGCAATATGCTTGTGCAGGGGCAGTTCCACAACCCGCTGATCCCGATCTATCTGTTCCCCCGCAGCGAGGATGTCGAAAAGTACAAGCTCTTCGAGCGTTACGATCCGGTGGCCGAGTACTACAAACAGTTCTGGCCTGCGGAATATGGCGATTTGCAGATGGGGGCCGAGAATCCTTGGTGGATCGTCAACCGCGAGCTGTTCGAGAACAACCGCGACCGCTATATGATCTCAGCGTCAATGCAATGGAAGATTACCGACTATCTGACCCTGTCGGGGCGTATCCGCGATGATATCAATCAGAATACCTATACTCGCAAGATCTACGCTTCGTCCGACACGAAGTATGCGTCGAAGTACGGCAACTATCTCAATCGCAAACGCACGGACAAGAACCTTTATGCCGATGCGATGCTCAACTTCGACAAGCGTTTCGGCCGCTTCGACATCAACGTTACGCTGGGGGCTTCGCTTGCCGATGCCAAAAACGACCTGACCTCCTACGAAGGTCATCTGGTGCGCGTTCCCAACCTTTTTACCTTGTCGAACATCGACAAGAGCGATACCCATACCCATGGTGTGCAGTCGCGCTATCACGACCAGACGCAAGCTGTTTTTGCAACAGCGCAGGTCGGTTATAACGGCATGCTCTATCTCGACTTGTCGGCCCGCAACGACTGGGCGTCGCAGCTGGCCTTCACTCCCAAACTCAATATCTTTTATCCGTCGGTGGGTCTCTCGGCCGTCATCTCGTCGATGACCGATCTTTCGAAGGCCGGGATTTCGTTCCTCAAGTTACGCGCTTCGTACAGCGAGGTCGGCAACGCTCCGCAGCGTTATATCACCTCCGAAAGCTATACTATCAACGACGGTATCCTCAACACGCAGGGCTTCTATCCCGCCAATACGCTCAAACCCGAACTTACGAAGGCCTTTGAGGTGGGACTGAACGTCAAGTTTCTGCTAAACCGTCTCAATCTCGACGTGACCTATTACAACTCGAACACCTACAACCAGATTTTCACGCTCGATGCTGCGGCAAGTACGAGTTACAAACAGTTCTATCTCAATTCGGGTAAAGTCAACAACTGGGGTATCGAGGCGACGCTGGGCTATAAGGATACTTTCGGACCCGTATATTGGGAGTCGACGGTGACCTACTCGATGAACCGCAATAAGATCAAGGAGCTGATAGGCGAAGGGTCGGTCGATCCGCTCACCGGAGAACCGCTCCGCATGGAGAGTCTCGTCGTTTCGGAGATCGGAGGGTACCGCATGGAGCTGACCGAAGGCGGCTCGATGGGCGATATCTATGTCACGGGACTGACACGGGATTACAACGGTGAAATCCTTTCCGACGACACCGGTGCCGTCTCGGCCGATAACGGCACGTGGTATTATGCCGGATCGGTCGACCCCAAACATCGCATCGGCTGGAACAACACGATCGACTACAAGGGTTTCTCGCTCAACTTCCTGTTCGACTACCGCATCGGCGGTGTGGTAGCGTCGTCGACGCAGGCCATAATGGATCGTTACGGCGTTTCGGAGAACTCGGCCCGCGACCGCGACAATGGCGGAGCCCTGCTCAACGGAGGGCGCACCGACGCGAAGGACTATTACGACGTGCTGGGTGGCGGCAAGACCGGTCTGCTGGCATACTACACGTACAGCGCTACCAACCTGCGTCTGCGTGAGGCTTCGATCGGTTACACGCTGCCGTCGAAATGGTTTCGCAATAAACTGAACATGACCGTCTCGCTTGTGGGACGCAATCTGTGGATGCTCTATAACCGTGCGCCGTTCGATCCCGAACTTACCGCCTCGACGAGCACCTACTATCAGGGACTCGATTATTTCATGCAGCCGAGTATGCGTACCGTGGGATTCAGTGTAAGACTTCAATTCTAAAAACTTAAAATTATGCAACGATATACAACCATCCTTCGAAAAAGCGCAGGCCTTGCAGTGCTTGTCCTTACGGCGGCGCTTGCTTCCTGTACTACCGGATTCGAGCGGCTCAACACCGACCCCGACGCCGTGAAGAAGGTCGATCTGAAAGGTTTTATCACCACGATGCAGATCGACGTGATTCCCTGCAGTGACATCGACGCCAATCAGTTCCAGCGTTCATGTAACCTTTGCGGCGATATTTTCAGCGGATATATGGCGGCTATCGGGCTCGATACCCGCAGCAACATCGACTATTACCTGCATTATGACCTCGACTGGAACGACCATGCGTTCAATGTGGCTTACACGCAGGTGCTGGCTGCATGGAAGAAACTTCAGACGGCTTACAAGAACGGCAAAATCTCGGATGACATATGGGCTGTGGCGCAGATCCTTAAAGTTGCGACCATGCACCGCGTCACGGATATGTACGGTCCGATTCCGTACTCTAAGTTCGGAGAGGTGACCGTCGCTCCTTACGACAGTCAGTCGGAGGTTTATGCCCGTTTCTTCGAGGAACTGAATGCTGCGACTGCAACGCTCAGGGATTTTGTGGACAACACCATCAAACCTTTGCAGGAGGTCGACCTTGCGTTTGGCGGCGACTATGGCAAATGGTATCGTTTCGCCAATTCGCTCAAACTGCGTTTGGCCATGCGTATGGTCTATGCCGATGCCGCCAATGCCCGGACCTATGCGGAGCAGGCTGTGCGTGACGGTGTGATGATCGGCAACAGCGATATCGCCCAAATTAAAAGCACCAATGGCATAATGGTCTACAATCCGCTGAACGTATGTTGGGACTCCTATGAGAACTGCCGTATCGGCGCTGCGCTGGACTCCTATATGAATGGGTATGAGGATCCGCGCCGTCCGGCCTTTATGCTGCTTTCAACCGAGAGCGAAGACGGTGGTTATCACGGTGTTTATCCGGGACTCGCCGGCGGAGAGACGAAAAACCAGTACACTGCCATGTCGTCGCCCAATGTGATGAAAGACACCCCTGTGCAGTGGATGAACTATGCCGAGGTCTGCTTCCTGCGTGCCGAAGGTGCGGCTCGCGGATGGGAGATGGGCGGCACGGCCGAGGAGCTTTATAATGCAGGTATCAAAGCTTCGTTCGAGCAGTACAATATTGCCGGTGCTGAAGCATACAGTCAACTGACGGATAAGAAACCGGCTGGATTCGTCGATGCGGCTTTAACAGGCAAAGATAAGGCGGCGGTCAGTAGCGTCACGATCAAGTGGAGTGAGAGTGCCACACTTGAGACCAAGCTGGAGCGCATCATCACCCAAAAGTGGATCGCCATGTGGCCCAACGGTCAGGAGGCGTGGTCGGAATACCGCCGCACGGGTTATCCCAAACTCTTCCCCGTGGCCAAGAACCAGAGCGACGGCGAGATCGACAGCAACAAACAGATTCGCCGCATGGTGTATCCCCGCCACGAGTATTCGGGCAACCGTACCGAGGTAATGACAGCCGTGAAACTGCTCAATGCCGAGTCGAAGAATCCGGCCAACGGTGATACGGGCGGTGTGCAGGTATGGTGGGATCGGAAATAACGGACTTTATAATTTCAGAACAAATTATGAAAAACATATTTATAGCTTTTATGTGTATGCTTTTCGCCGGTGGCGGCTTCGTTTCGTGCGAGAAGTACAATGAACCGAAAGCATTGACGATCCAGAAGCCGGATGTCAAAAGTCCCGATTATTACGCAAATCTGCGTGCTTATAAGGCCAGTAAGCATCCGGTGGCGTTCGGCTGGTTCGGAGGCTGGACGGGGCAGGGACCCTCGATGAAAAACTTTATGCGGTCGCTTCCCGATTCGGTCGATATCATCTCGCTGTGGAGCGGTAATCCCGATACCGAGGCGAGTCAGGCCGATCTGGACTTTGTTCAGCAGGTTAAAGGAACGCGCGTCTGCGCCTGTCTGCTGTTGGGTTGGGTCGGCAAAGGACTCAGCAACGAGGAGGAGCTTAAAGGCACGTGGCCCGAAGATCGGGAAGAGGCGCTGCGTCTCTATGCCGACCGTCTGGCACAGCAGTATATCGCCAATGGTTACCATGGCTTCGACATTGATTACGAACCGGGTGCCGGAGGAATTGATGCGAGCGGCTGTCCCAAAGGAGAGGATTTCCTGCATTTCGTCGATCAGCTGGGGAAGTATTTCGGCCCCAAATCGGGTACGGACCGTCTGCTGATGATTGACGGCGAGTTGGACGCTCCGCTGCCGGAATGCGCACCTTATTTCAACTATGCCATTGCTCAAACCTATGGCAGCAACAGTGTGAGTTGCCAGAACAAATACGACGAACTTGCGCATCTCTATAAGCCCGAACAGTTTATCGTCACTGAAAACTTCGAGTTGTATTGGCAGGACGGTCAGAAGATACTCGAACAGGCAGGGTGGAATCCTATTCAGGGCACCAAAGGCGGTGCCGGAGCCTACCATATGGAGAAAGACTATGATAACGCCGGCATGCAGTACAAATGGCTTCGGCAGGCAATTCAGATTATGAATCCCGCGATCCACACTGCTGACGGAAGTTATCGTCCGGCGGCTTATTTCAACCTCAATGCAAAGAACGAGGATAATATTCAGGTGCTGCATACTCCCGGCGGTGATTTTGTGGACAAGGAGATCGCTTTCCCGATCAGCTGTTCACAGAAACCTTCCGGTGATGTGGCGGTGGCTCTTGTGCGGAACGATGCGCTGATCGACGCCTACAACCTTGCGCACGGCACCTCCTGCCAACCGGTTCCCGACGGAGTGGTCGAGATCGTCAACAGTTCGATCACGATCGCCGCAGGTGAAGTTGTGTCGGCGGATAAGGTGAAGATCGACTTTACAGGCGATTTGTCGAAGATCCTGGCGTCTGAAACGTCGGGGTATCTGTTGCCGCTCGAAATCACCTCGGTACAGGGAGGCGGCACCACTACCAGCCGGGACCGCAACATCGTGTATATCGTTATCACGGCTGTCGATACCGACTCGATGTTCAAGGCTGTCGGGCAGCTCACGGATGTGGTGGCGATCGACCGTTCCGGTTGGAGTGCGGATTCGGATTTACCTACCAATATCGGAAACCTGTTCGATGGAAAAGATTCCTCCAAATGGCCGAGTACTCTGAATAAACAACCCGATTACCTGATTGTCGATATGGGTAAAAAACAATCATTGAAAGGGATCGAATTCAGGCCCTACAATAAAAAGAACGGATACGGAATAATCCAGATCTTCACAAGCGACGACGGTGCAACATGGCAGAATCAGGGCAAGGCGACATTGAATATCGATAATAATTTCGTGGAATTCTTCGCTCCCATGTCGTTCCGCTATTTCAAGGTTGTGGCAGAAACATACAACAACAAGGGCTTTACCGGCTATCAGTTCGGTTTGATCGAAATTAATGCATTTCAGTAATATTAAAATCGGAATACGATGAAAACCAATCATATAATTACAGCTTGTACGGCGCTGCTGTTGAGCTTTGTCGGCTGTAAAAATGCCGAGGATATTCAGCATGCGATCTATTTCACAGGCACTGAGGTCGATCCGGCCATCATCTATACTATCGACGGGCCGCAGGATGTAGGCTTCTCCGTCTCCGCATCCGCTCCCGTCGCGGACGAAACCGAAGTAACCGTTGCAGTGGCTCCCGAACTGGTGGAGGGTTTCAATGCGCTCTATGGTACGAACTATGTGCCACTGCCCGCCGGAAGCTATGAGATGCACGACGATGTGCTGATCATCGGCGAAGGGCAGAGCCGATCGGCATCGGGAAAATTCTCAATTGTCAAACTCGATGATTTCAAGGAAGGAACAACCTATTGCATGCCCATTACAATTCGGAGTACAAGTACCAATGAGCGTGTCCTTGAGGCGTGCCGCACGGGCTACATTGTTTTCAATCGAACGATCGTAACTAAGGTGACCAATATCGCCAAAACCAACTATGGAGTTCCTCTTTTCGAGACCGATCCGATGGTTCAGGATATGAAGGAGGTTACGTTCGAATGCCGCATCAACGCTGTAGGGTGGATGACCAGCAAGCCTTATATTTCGTCGATCATGGGGATCGAGGAGTATTTCTTCATGCGCTTCGGCGACACGTCGATCGATCCGGCGCAGTTGCAGTTGGCAGGTGGTAAATATCCTACTGTGGGCAAAACGGTCAATCCTACCAACAAATGGATCCACATTGCCGTGACCTACAACGGAGCGCAAATCAAACTTTATGTCAACGGCGAACTGGATGGTCAGAAAGATGCTCCGCGCGGTACGCTCTCTCTTAAAACACAGTCGGGTCGTCCCTTCTACATTGGTCGTACACCCCAATACTCGCGCCCGTTCAACGGTTACATCAGTGAAGCCCGCGTTTGGAGCCGTGCGTTGACAGCCAATGAGTTGAAGAACAATCAGTGCTACGTCGATCCGACTTCGGAGGGATTGGTCGCTTACTGGCGCTTCAATGGCGATGAGCTGGGTAATGGCAATGTTCCCGACCTCACGGGGCATGGATTCTATGCCGAGAGGAACGGTCAAGTGCCTGCCTATATGGAGGACGTAAAATGTCCGGAATGATTTTGAGTTTGATGATTTGATTGCACAACGGGACGTCTTAAAAGACGTCCCGTTTTTTAAGCGCTTGCTGTACAAATACCGTGAGCATCCGGTAAATCGTATCTTTAGGGCATGATCTGGCTTATCAGCAGTATGGCAGTAGTTGTAGTGACACCGTAGAGACAGCAAAGTGACAGTCTTTTCGGTGTCAGGAGCGTGTGGAGACATCTAAAATGCGCTTGTGACGTGTTTTTTCACCAGTTTTTAGGGCGTAGCTCCTCGCTGCTATTCCAAAGCGTTGGGGCATAGTAAAATCACAACTACGTGAGGTTTTTGCGAGTCGGGGGTGAAGAGAATGCAGATCTGCTTGCGGAAAGCAGTTACTATACGCTGGGAACGACTGGGGATGGGGGTAAAGAATAGAGGAAATTCCGTTTATCCTAAATTTTATCCTACAAAAGAGAAAAGGCGCTGATAATCAGCGCCTTTTTGTGCCCAGGACAAGACTCGAACTTGCACGAACTAAACGTTCACTACCCCCTCAAAGTAGCGTGTCTACCAATTTCACCACCTGGGCCTTACCTCCGAATTTCGGATTTCGGGTGTGCAAATATAGGGTATAAATTTTAATCCGCCAAATTTTCAGGACGGTTAATGGCAATTTTTGTGCTTCTTCGGTTCCCTTATCCGGAAACGGGGCCGTTTCTCCGCCCTGCGGCGGCAAGGCGGGCCGGCCGGCCGCCCTGCGGTACGACGTGCGTCGAATCCTCCGGCGGCGCCCCGGAACTACTCCCCGTGCTGCGGGGAGAGGACGAGCATGCCTGCGGGGCTTCGCGCGTCTTCCGGCAGCGAGACACCCGTTATCGGCGCGATGCCTGCGGCGCTCCGGCCCGGAGCAGGCGTGTAGGTGCGGCCCGTAATCAGGCTCAGGGCCTTGGCGAGCATCGGCTCCTCAGGCCCGAAATCCACCAGTCTGTTGTTCCAGTCGGCGACCGCATAATCGACCGCGAGTCCGGCCGGATTCACCGTCTCTTTTTTGGCGTTGTAGCCTTCGAACGTGATCGGGGCCAGCTCGTACGAATAGTCGCCGTCGTCGAACTTGTCGATCTCCATGCCCACGTTCTTGCCGTTGGTCTTCTCGCCGATCAGCGTCACGCCGATGTCGATTCCCCTCAACCCGTTGATGACCGCTTCGCTCGACGACGCCGTGCTGCCTGTCGTCAGCACATAGATGTTCTGCAGGCCGAGGGCGTACTGCTTGAGGTCCGCCCCGTAGTAGTCGCCGTAGCTGAAATTCTCGTAAAAGAGCGCTTTCTCCCGATCGTACGTATTTTCCGTCTGCTTCTGGGTTTTCGCCGGATCGGCCATGCGGCTGTCGTTGTAGCGGTAATACTGGAAAACCTCGCCGTCGCATTTTTCGCCTGCGATGCACGTCGCCAGCATCTTTGCCGAAATCACGTGTCCGCCGCCGTTGTAGCGCAGGTCGAGTACCAGATCGGTGATTCCCGCGTCGCGGAACTTCCGGAGGGAATCCAGCAGGTCGTCGTCATATGCCGCGTCGAACCCGTTGTAGACCATGTAGCCGATCTTGTGCTCACCCTCCTCGATGACCTCCGCGCGGAGCACCGGGTTCGGGTAGAGCCGTTCCGCCGTGAGGGTGGTCTCTTCACCCGTTTCCCGGACTTTGAAGAGGACCGACGCGGCTCCCGAAGGGCTTGTCAGCCGCTTGTATACGGGGGTGTATTCGCTCTCCGAATCGGCGATCTCGGCGCCGTCTATCTCCGAGAAGATCGTACCCCGTCTGAATCCCGCCCTGTCTGCCGGGGAGCCGGGATATACCGCCATCACGTAAAACCCGGCCTTCCCCGTGTTGGAGAACCGGACCACCCCCAGCCGGGCGAATCCGAACCCGTATTCCGTCTCCTTGCGGACGCCGTGATTGACGCCGCGCGTTTTCAGCCCCGTGGCCGCGCGGCTCCGGGCTTTGCGGGTGATGTAGGAGTAGAGGTTGTAATAATTCTGTCCCGCGCCGCTCGTATACCTCTTTTTGTCGAGGGTGTTGGAGGTCATCCCCAGCAGGGTCCTCGTCAGGAAGTTGTCATTGTCGGCGGCGTATTCGATCGTCAGGTCGCGGGTCATCTGCCCATACTCGCCGTTCCATAGATAGCGTTCAGCCAGATAGCTGTCTATCTTGTCGTTGTACGACTCCGTGGTTCCCGTGCCGCCGTTTCCGGTCGTATCTTTGGCGCAGGAACTCGCCGCCAGCGCCGAAAGGAGCGCGGCGGCCCATGCGCAGTGAATTATTCTCATCAGTCGAATCTTTTGTCCGCTAAAGGTAGCGATATTTTTCTATTTCCTCTTGCCGAAGTCCATTTCGCCGAACAAATAGCCCGCGCCGCCGATGCGGTCGATCACGAACAGCACGTAACGGATATCCACGGCTATGTTGCGGCAGATCGTCTCGTCGAAGGCCACGTCGCTCATCGTCGAACGCCATGTGCGGTCGAAGTTCACGCCGACCAGCTCGCCCCGTGCGTTGAGGATCGGCGATCCGGAGTTGCCGCCCGTGGTGTGGTTCGTGGCGAGGAAGCAGACGGGCACCGTCGTGCGGCCGTCGATCCGCGTGGCCCAGCGTCCGTACTCCTTCGAGGCGTGGATGTCGCGCAGCGCCTGCGGAATGTCGTAGTCGTAGATGTCGGGGTTGTCCTTGGCGATGATGCCGTCGATCGTGGTCCGGGGCTTGTGATACTCGCCGTCGGCGTATTCGTACCCCGCCACGTGTCCGTAAGCCACGCGCAGGGTCAGGTTGGCGTCGGGGAAGAACGCCCGCCCGGCATCCCACTCGCGCAGTCCCTTGATGTAGGCGGTGTAGAGTTCGTTGAGCCGTGCGCTGTTGAGGTTGCGCAGCGAGCGGGTGCCCAGCAGCCATTCGATATGGTCCTGCATCCGCTTGGCGCCTCTGGCCAGCGTATTGACCGCCGTGGTGTCGGAGCCTTCCCATACGCCGCTGAAAATCCGTTCGGCGAAGGCTTCGGGCGATCCTGCGGCCGCTGCGCCCGCGAGGAACTCCGGCGCCTGATACTGGACCGGACAGCGGCGCGCGTACTCGCCGAAGAGGTATCTGTAAAGGGCGCGCTCGGTCGCTTCGCGCTGTGCGAAGACCGCTTCGGCCCGCTCCGCGGCGGTGTAGCGCTTGGGCAGGGCGTCGAGGGTCTCGCGGGTGATCTCGCGTGCGAAGTAGGCGTCCGCGATGCGGGCGTATTCGGCCTTCAGGTCGGCCACGACGCTGCGGTATTCGGGTTTGTCCTGCGCCCACGCCGCGAAGTCCTCTTCGTAGGCGCGCTTCGAAGCCACCGTGCCCAGCCGGTTGATGCCCAGCACTTCGCCTTGCCATTTCTTCCATGCGTTGGCGATCGAGGCGTGTTTGGCGGCGTAGTGGATGCGCAGCGCCGGATCGCTCTGCTGCGCCGCCGAGATGATGTCGAGACGGCCCGTGCGGACGGCGATTTTCGCCGGGTCCGAACGCTCGGCGATGTAGGCCACGGCGTCGGAGAGAATGTACTCCTGCGTGTTGCCGGGGAAGCCGTAAATCATCGTGAAGTCGCCCTCTCCGACCCCCGCGGTCGAGATTTTGAAATGCCGCTTGGGTTTGTAGGGCACGTTGTCGGGCGAATAGGCCGCGGGTTTGTTGTCCCTGCCGGCATAGATGCGGAACAGCGAGAAGTCGCCCGTGTGGCGGGGCCATATCCAGTTGTCGGTGTCGCCGCCGAACTTGCCGATCGACGAGGGCGGGGCGGCCACCAGACGCACGTCGTCGAACTGCTCGTAGACGAACAGGAATTGCTGGTTGCCGTAATACATCTGCTCCACGGCGGCCTTGTAGCCCTTGCCTTCGGCCTCTGCCTTGCGGACGATCTCCTCCTGCGTCTGGCCTGCGGCCAGCCGGTCGGTCACCTCCTCCATGCGGACGAGGAATTTCACGTTGAGCTTCTCGTTGGGCAGCTCTTGGGCGCGCGACATGGCCCAGAATCCGTGGGTCAGGTAGTCGTGCTCGACGCTCGAATGCGACTGTATGGCGTCGTAACCGCAGTGGTGGTTGGTCAGCAGCAGTCCTTCGGCCGAGATCAGCTCGCCCGTGCAGCCGCCGTCGAACAGCACCACGGCGTCTTTCATCGAAGCCTTGTTGATCGAATAGATGTCTTCGGCCGTGAGCCGGAAACCTTTGGCGCGCATGTCGTCGATGCGCTGCGAAATCAGGCTTGGGAGCCACATGCCCTCGTCGGCCGAGGCCGCGAGTGCGAAAAGCGAACAGATGAGGGTAAGCAGTGTGCGTTTCATTATTGCAGAAATTTTTCCAATTCGACGTAAACTTTCTGGATCGGCAGTCCCATGACGTTGTAGAACGAACCGTTGATCTTCTCGATGGCGGCATAGCCGATCCACTCCTGAATGCCGTAGGACCCCGCCTTGTCGTAGGGTGCGAAGGTGTCGAGGTAGTAGCCGATCTCCTCCTCCGAGAGGGGCCGGAACCAGACGCCGCTTTCGGCCGAGAAGGTGTGCATGCGGCCGGCGGTGCGCAGCGTCACGCCCGAAACGACCGTGTGTCGGCGTCCCGAAAGGCGGCGGAGCATCTGCGCGGCCTGCCCGCGGTCGCAGGGCTTGCCCAGCACCTCGCCGTCGGAGATCACCACCGTGTCGGCCGTCAGCAGAATGTCGTTCGCTCCGAGCGGTGCGGGGTAGGCCTCGCTTTTGAGCCGCGAGAGGAACAGCGGCACCTCTTCGGCGGGCAGGGAGTCGGGGTAAATCTCCTCGCACTCGTATTTCGGGGCCGGTTCGTAGGGCAGGCCGCAGCCCGTCATCAGCTCCCTCCGCCGCGGCGACTGCGACGCCAGCAGCAGGCGGTAGGGTTCGAGTTTATCTTTCAGCAGCATGGTCTTGTTTTTAGGGTCTTAATTATTTAATGTTATATGCGGTTTTTGCCGTATCGCCTCCCGGCCGCCGCCTTTGGCGGCGTTTGCAAATCCGGTCCGCCCCGGAAGGGCTTCCTGCCGCCGTGCGGCGAAACCGGCGATGCGGAGCGTCGGAACGAAGGGCGCATAATCGTCTTTTTATCGGTGCGGAGTCTGTCTCCGCGCCGTCAGCGTATGTCGAAATTCAGCAGTTCGCGCCCTTCGAGCACGGCCCGCAGGTTGTCGCCGGGGCTGACCGGTCCCACGCCGGCCGGCGTGCCGGTGTAGATCAAATCGCCCATGCGCAGGGTCATGTACCGCGATACGGCGGCGATGATGCGGTCCACCGTAAAGAGCATCTGCCGCGTGTCGCCCGTCTGGCGGGTCTGGCCGTTCACTTCCAGCGTGAAGCGCAGCTTCTGCACGTCGCCGCCCAGCTCCTGCAAAGATACGAATTCCGGCGAAATCGCCGCCGAGCGGTCGAACGCCTTGCTGCGCTCCCACGGCAGCCCTTCGGCGGCGGCCTGCCGCTGCAGGTCGCGGGCCGTGAAGTCGATGCCAAGCCCCACCTCCTTGTAATAACGGTGTGCGAAACGCTCGGCGATGCTCTTTCCCACGCGGTCGATGCGCACCACCAGCTCGCACTCGTAATGCACCTCCTGCGAAAATGCGGGGATGTAGAACGGGTCGTTGTTGCGCAGCAGCGCCGTGTCGGGTTTCAGGAACCAGATCGGCTCCGGGGAACACTCCCCGCAGCCCGGCCGGTTCCGTTCCTGCAGAGTCTCCGCTCCGTCCCCGGCTTGCGGCGACGGTTCTGCCGTGCATCCCGTATTGCCCCCGTCCAGCCAAGACTGTTCTGCCGTGCATCCCGTGGCGTTCCTGTTTAGCCGGGGCAGTTCTGCCGTGCACTCCGTGGCACTGCCGATCTGTCTCAGTCCTGACGGATACTCCGCTCCGCCCCCGGCTTGCCGAGACCGTTCGGCCGGGTATTCCGCCCCGCCCCTTATCAGGTGGTTCAGCTCCTCGGCGTGTGCGGCGTAATTGCGTCCTATGCAGATGATTTTCATGGTTTTCCGTTACTGTTTGTTGTGATCGTACCGCTGCGCCCGGACCAGCATCCAGACGACGTAGACCGGAAGGTAAATTACATAGACGACCGGCAGGGCATCCTGCTGGCCGGTCAGGTTCAGGACTACTGCAAGTAAAACCCATAACGCCCCGATAATCACCAGATGCCGCCGCATGAACGACGACAGTCCTGCGACATCGACGTTTTTCTTCTTCTCCGCAGGCATGGTGTTGTAGCCCGCAATCAGCATCGGAAACCGCTTGACCAGCAGTCCGACGACGATCAGGAATACGCCGGTGAGGATGTGTATGCAAATTTCGTCCATAACTTCAGGTTATTGTGCTTCGGTCGCATGCAGCTCTGCGACCATCCGGGCGGCGAATCGGTCGCTGGCGCCGGGCCCTCCGATAACTTTGCGTAATTCGTCGAAGTCGGAGAGCATCTTTTCGCGCTTGGAGCCGCCTTCGACGACGGCCCGCAGTTCGCGCTCGGCGCGCGTGATGTCAAGCCCCGACTGGATGATCTCCGCAACCGCCTCGCGGCCGAGGTTGAGGTTCACGAGCGACACCCAAGGCACGTTCAATACGTAAGGCTGCAGTTTAACCTGAAACCATAACGTTCTGTAAACCACCACTTCGGGAATGCCGAGCAGCGCCGTTTCGAGCGTCGCCGTACCGGAGGTCACCACGGCGGCTTCGGCCGCGGCGAGCGTTTCGTAGGTCTGGTCGCAGACGTAGCGGATGTCGCTGCCGGCCATGTACTGTTCGTAAAGCGCCCTGTCCAGCCACGACACGCCCGCGACGACGAACTGGTGGCCGGGGAACTTTTTCGAAAGGTCGGCCATCAGCGGCAGGTTGTCGCGGATCTCGCCCCGGCGGCTGCCGGCCAAGAGGGCGACGATCGGCCGCCCGTCCAATCCGTTGCGGCGGCGGAATTCGTCGGGCGAGGGGAGCGCGGCGCGTTTCGCCTCGATGGCGTCCACGAGCGGGTTGCCCTCGAAAATCGGTTCGATGCCGTGCCGGGGGAAGTAGCTGCGTTCGAAGGGGAAAATGATGAAGAGCCGGTCCACGTATTTGCGGATCGCCTTCACCCTCCATTCGCGCCACGCCCAGACCTTGGGGGCGATGTAGTAGAAGGTGCGGATGCCGTGCTCCTTGGCCCAGCGGGCCATCTTCATGTTGAAGCCGGGGTAGTCCACCAGTATCAGCACGTCGGGGGCGAACGCCGCCACGTCGGCCTGACATTCGAGCATCTGCCGTTTGATCGTCCGCAGGTTTTTGAGGACCTGCACGATGCCGAAAAACGAGGTTTCGCGGTAGTGTTTCGCCAGATTCGCCGCGCCGCCCGCGGCGGCCATGCGGTCGCCGCCCCAGAAGCGGAACTGCGCTTCGGGATCGGCCTTGCGAAGCCCTTCGATCAGGTTTGCGCCGTGCAGGTCGCCCGAAGGCTCGCCGGCGATGAGGTAGTATTTCATGCCTTTGCGGTTTGTTGCGGTTACTCTTCGTTCAGCAGGTCGGGGCGGAGCTGCCGGGTGCGCTGGTAGGACTGTTCCTCCTGCCAGCGGGCGATCTGGGCGAAGTTGCCCGAAAGCAGGACGTCGGGGACCCGCCAGCCGCGGAATTCGGCGGGGCGGGTGTAGACCGGAGGCGCCAGCAGGTTATCCTGAAAGCTGTCCGTGAGGGCCGAGGCTTCGTCGCCGATGGCGCCCGGAATGATGCGCACGACCGAGTCGGCGATGATGCAGGCCGCCAGCTCGCCGCCCGTCAGCACGTAGTCGCCGATCGAGATTTCGCGCGTGACGAGGTGTTCGCGGATGCGGT
>OJOF01000093.1_pt1 | contig 71029 bp, 59 predicted proteins | sample 1598181 | NCBI WGS metagenome assembly OJOF01 (sample SAMN01915226, study PRJEB22387) | human gut metagenome | isolation source: stool | host: Homo sapiens | place: USA
CAAAATAAGATGAATGTTTTGATTTTTAACTTATCAATTTAGCTCTATTTTTTAACAATTTGTTCAGTAATCATGATTTTATTAATAAATAAACCGTATTTTTGGCCTATATCAATATTTATATTTGAATATGTACATTAAAATTCCTGCATAATCAGATGCAACCGACTATAACAAGAAATACCATACGGTTGTTATGGTCACTTTGATCATCTAACAATTTCGTCTTCAGACAATCCGTTCTTGTAATCAATAACTTGAAGCGTTTAAAAATCAGGAAGTACGGTATATTTTGGACCTTTTTCTTTCTTGTATGTTATTTCCCCACTCCCGGCTGTTGTCTTTTAGCACGCAGCATTTCTGCCACTTTCTTTTCCGTCCAACGCTCGAAGTCCTCCACCTCTTTCCTGATCTTCCATATTAGCTTCCTGTCCCTGTTCCACTCGAAGCAGTTCTCCAGCCTGTCAAGTGTCTTGGCGTCCGCATTTCCCGACATCAGAACGTAGCGGTATTTGAGCCGCCAGCCCCTTTTAAGCTGCCATGCGTTATGCACCAGCGAAAAAAGAAACAATTCCACGATGGTGACTTGAACAAGATACGACCTGGAATATGTCACGTTGAAACTATGGCTGTGGTTTACTTTCAACCCTTCCAACCGGTCTATCTGTCGGCTCAACTGTTGCAGGTACTCGTCCGTTGCTGCACCCTTGTTCTTTCATCCGTCATCCTGAACAGGACTTTGTTCGCCTGGAGTGTTTTATGCATTTCCAGCACGTCCTGACCGCCTGCGGTGTCTTTCCTAGACAGATGCAGACAGCCTGCCACATTATATCAAGTTGCTCCTTGGTCAGTTATCCTTTTCCCTGCTATTTTCCATGGCTGCGTAATTTTCGGTTTGCGCTCTTGGCGAAAAATTGCTTAAATTCGCTATTATTCAACAATTTGCGCTGTTCAACCAACTTGGTAAAACTATATAAAAACAACTGTTTTACTACTAAGGTAGAAATTTACGCTTATTATCCGTTTTTGATCAGGTGTGAGAGTTTCGGATCCGCCTTGATGCGCTCGATCTCGTCAGCGACAATCTGCTTAACCTCGCTCTTGATGCGGTAGTAGTTGGCATCAATCTGCTGCTGCATGGTGTCGTTGCCATCCTTGTCGGTGAAGTCGATGATCTGCGGTATCTTCACGTAGCGGGCGGTCTCCCGCCTGACCTTCTCGTTATCCACTACAATCTCGGCATGGAAAATCTTCTGCTCGATGCGCTCGTCGAAGTTGTCGGCTACCGCCCCCACGAACATGCCCTGCGTGAGGTTGGAAATCTTGCTTGCCGGAATAAGGCTGTCCATCTGGGTGTTGATGGAGACGGAAGTCTCGTTCCGGTTGATGGTCATGTTCTGCCGTTTCTGCAGGACCTTTCCGAAGCGTTCGGAGAGCGTCTTGGCGGTTTCCGCAACTACCTGACCTGCAAATACATTGCCGACCGTGTTACAGATTACGGCGCTTTCCTTGTCACCGTAGTCACGCTTCAACTGAGAGAAATCCTGAAAGCCGAGCATGACGGCTACCTTGTTGCTTCGAGCGGTGGCAATGAGGTTATCCAGCCCACGTATGTAAATGGTGGGCAGCTCGTCGATAATCACGGAGGATTTGAGACGTTTCTTCTTATTGATGAGCTTGACAATGCGGGAGTTGTACAATCCCAAAGCCGCCCCGTAGATGCCCTGACGGTCGGGATTGTTGCCGACTACCAGCACTTTCGGCTCTTCGGGATTGTTGATGTCGAGGGTGAAATCGTCCGCCGTCATCACCCAGTAGAGAGCTGGGGAGATCATGCGGGAAAGCGGTATCTTGGCACTGGCAATCTGCCCCTGCAACTGCTCCACCGCCGAGCTTTCCCATGCGTCCATGAAGGGAGAAAGGTAGTTCTCAAGCTCCGGGTACGAGGTCAGGATGGGGAAAATGTCGGCATACTTGCGGTTCAGGAACTCGATGGCATGGGGGAAGGTGCAATACTTGCCGTTCTTGTAGATTTTGAGATACCATATAATACTGGCTAACAGAATGATAGGCGATTCCACGAAGAAATCGCCCTGCTTGGAAATCCATGTGCGGTTCAAATTTAACATTATCGTGTAGGCACTCTCGTAGGCATCGCTGATGTCGGTCATGAAGTCGGGATGGATGGGGTTGCAGCGGTGGCTTTCCCTCGGATTGTCGAAGTTTATCACGTAGAACTTGGGCTTGACCTTGTAGCCGTCCAAGTGGGCGAGTAGGTGGTTGTAGGCTATCTCGGCGAGGTCGGGGTACTTGAAATCATACAGGAAGAGCGAATAGCCCTTCTCGATGATCTGTTTGATGTACTGGTTGATTATCGCATAGGACTTGCCCGAACCGGGCGTACCCAAGACCATCGTCGCACGGAAGGGATTGACAAGGTTAATCCATCCGTCATACGCCCTTCCCCTGAACCGGAAGCGGGTGCGGAGATTGACAGAATACTCGTTCTCCTTCAGTTTGGTTTCCTGCATGAAGGATTCGTTCTCGACGTTGAACACGTCTTCGAGCAGGTCGGTCTTCAGCAGGCGTGACATCCACAGCCCTGCCATGAGCAGGCAGATATACCCGACGGTAAGGGTGGCGATATACAGCACGGTGTCTGCCGGAAGCGACAGAGGAAGGGCGAGCAGCCACCAGTTGCCGAAAAAGAGCAGCAAGCCGGACACGCCGCAAAGGATGATCCTGCGCCACGTGATTTTCTGCTCCTTCACGCCCTTTGTGCCGAGGCAGCTAAGGGCGAGGAACAGCACGGCGAAGAGCTTCGTCCAGAGGATATTGGAGAACAGCCCGGCGGTACGCTGGAAGCCGAGCAATATCCTATCGACCACGCCGATGTCGATGCCCCATTCCCGGACGGACTGGTAACAGAACCAATAAATATTGATGACTACAAATAAAATGCTTATCGCACGCATGAACTCCATGACTTTGGCGAGTCCACGCAAATCGTCTTCGTTTTGCATAATTCGTTGAATTTTAAGTTGATTATTGTTGCCTGCCGTACTTGCGCCTCTTTTTCTTTTTGCGCTGCGGCGGTACGGGCTGGTCACCGGACGCTCCGCCGGGTACGAGGGCAAAGAGGTTGAAGGAGGCCGCCACGTTTTGGGTAGTGCCGTCCTTGTGGTCAGGACGATAGCCGGTATGTCCGTCCCATTGGGATGCGCCCGTATGCTCCTGCTGCCGGGTGGGATGTTCCACTCCGGCGGAGGGTTGCGGCAGGTGAATGCCTTCCTGCCCGGCGAAAAGGTCGTTGAACACGCCTGCGGAAAACTCCTTGCCCAGACGGGAGCCGTTGAAGACGGCTTTGGCGGCATGGTCGATGAAGGTCGCCCCATAGATGCGCCCGGCTTCATTCTGACGGAATACCACGCCGATTCCCTGCCGCATGAGTTCCCGCTCGAACTGCGCCCGGTCATGCCCTGCGGTCTGCATGGCGGCTGCAACCTTTCCGGCGGTGGCGGCGGCGACCTCCTTGTGGGTCTTTTCCCATGCGGCAGCGTTGTGCATCCGCCTTTCGAGGGCAGCGATGCCCGCCTCCTTGCCGAACACGGAGGACTTGAAGGGCTTGCCGACCTTGTTGCCCTCCCTGTCAGTTGCCGAATAGGTCAAGCCGTGATACTCCCGCCCGCCGTATTCCCCCTTTACCTCGTCCACCGTGATGCCGTAAAGGGAAAGCACGGCACGGTATTCGCCCAATGTACGGAAACGCCACTCCCGGGCGAGCGGGCGGATGACTCCTGCCAACTGTCCCTTGAGATTGCCGTCCCCGTAACCGACGGGCGACAAGGGTAGTCCCTCCTTCCACTGCTTGGGCGTAGCCGGGACAAGACCGAACTGCCGTTCCAGCTCCCGGCAGACCTTCATCGAACTCCCGTGTTCGTAGCTGTCGGAAATCGCCCGCCCGGTTTCGTCCACCCGGACGGAAACGATGTGCAGGTGCTCCCGCCCGATGTCGTTGTGGCGATAGACGATATAGGGCTGGTCGCCGAAGCCCATGCGCCGCATATACTCCTCCGCCAAGCTGACAAACCGCTCTTCACTCAAGCAATCCTTCGGGTCGGGATTGAGGGAGATGTGCAGGACGGGCTTCTCGGTCTTGCGGTTGGCTGTGAGGTAGTCACCGAACGAGCGGGAAAGATGCCCTATCGTGTAGGGGTTATCGCCCTGCGGCTCGATAATCCGGCTGGTGAAAAGCACGTCGGCGTGCCGTTCGTCCACCTTCAACTGGTTGTAGGCAAGCACCCCGTACAGGCTGCTGCCGTGCGAGATCTTGGCTATCATCGGACGGGGTATTTGCTCTGGAACTCCTCCACCAGTGCGGAAATCCGCTTGCTTAACTCGACCAGTTCGAGGGTGTGCCGCTCCAGCTTGTAGAGGAAAGCGAGGGCTTTCTTCTCCGAGAAATTGGATTTGAGCGCACGCACGCATTGGTTGTAGTTCGTGCCTATGGCACGGAACTGCGAGTGGAAAGTGGTCAGGCGCATGTAGAAATCCTGCGTCCCCTTATCCAGTTTAATAACCTTAATCTCCTTGCCGAAAAGTGCGGAAACGATAAACTCCGCCTTGGTCGCCTTGCCCGACTCGTCGAAAAGCGCGAGGAAACGGGCGTTGTCCCCGTCATCCAGACGGAATACGTAGCGGTGGCGCATCTTGTCGGGCTTGGGTTTTCGCCCGTGGTTGCCCGCATACTTCTTCTGATTGTCCATCATCCTGTAAAATTTTAAGTGAAACATGGTCTGAAAACGCCGTATGCCTACGGCTCTCCCCCGTGAGCATCCCCCGACTCCGGAGGGGAATGCCACATCGAGGGGGCAAGGTGGTGGTGAGGCACGAAATTCATTTCGAGTGCCGCAGCACACAACTTGCCATTTTCGTTTGAAAATAAAATCCGTCCTGCCGGACAGATTGAGGATGCCCTTGCCTGCTGCGGAGTGCCGGGGCACTCCCTCGGGCGGTTGCCGCTCTTTTTCATTCTTACTCTATTTTGGTTTCCGCCTGCAAAGTAACAGCCCTTTTCCCGTCCGGACACCATGCCCGGATGCGACAAACCTACGGGTGGAAAGACAATGCACGACACACTGATAATCAAACGGATAAACTACCGGTATTTTGATATTCCTTTGCGCCGTGGAAGCGGTGAAACGACTGTCCGGATAGACAAGGAAACAACCGGATAGCCGACCGGACGGACAGCCGAACGGCTGACGGTCTTGCTGGACAAAAGGACGGACAACCGGATAACCAGCCGGACGATTGGCTAAACAACCAAACGGCTAAATAACTAAACGGCTAAACGGTCAAACGGTTGGACAGCCGGATGATTGAATGGACAGCCGGATGCCGGGCTGAATGTATGACCGGATGCCTGAACGAATGAACGGACGAATGAATGAACGGCAGAGTGGCTGAAAAGCTGACTGATTGAGTGAACAGAGAAGCGGCTGCACGGGCGGCCGGATGAATAACCAACAGAATGACGATATGGACAGACAGACATTGAACGTGGCTTTCGCCACACAGAAAGGCGGCAGCAGCAAGACGGCTATCACGGTGTTGGTGGCGGGCTACCTGCACTACCGCTTGGGGTGTCCGCTGGCGGTGATCGACTGCGACTTCCCGCAGTACAGCCTGTACGAGATGCGGGAACGGGACAGCCGGGCGGTACTGGAGAACGAATACCTGAAACGGGCGGCTTACGAACAGATGCGGCAGCCGGGGCGTGCCGCCTATCCGGTGCGCAAGTGCCGGGTGGAGCAAGCCCCCGACACGGCAAGGGAGCTGGCGGCGGAAGGCTGCTACGACCTGCTCTTCTTCGACCTGCCGGGCACGGTGAACTCGGCGGGCATCCTGCGCACGATCGCACAGATGGACTACATCTTCGCCCCGGTGAGTGCGGACAAGGCGGTATTGGAGAGCACGCTCTCCTTCCTCGACGTGCTGCAACGGATGATGCTGGGCAAAGAGACGAGCCGCCTGAAGGGGCTTTACCTTTTCTGGAACCAAGTCGATAAGCGGGAAACGAGCGGGCTGTACGAGAAGTACGGGCAGGTAGTCGCCGACATGAGGCTGCCGATGCTGCAAACCCGCATCCCCGACACGAAACGCTTCCGCAAGGAGGCGGACAGTACGGGACGGACGGTGTTCCGCTCCACGCTGCTGGCTCCCGACAGGCGGATGCTGGCAGGCAGCGGCATCCCCGAACTGACCCGTGAGATAGCAACCATCCTCAAACTGGAAGGCTATGAAGAAGCAGCGGAATGAGAAGCCCATCGACGAGGAGCTGCTGATGCGGATGATGGCGGGCGAGGCGGCGGGAACGGGAGAACCGGGAACCGGAAAGGGGGAAACTGCCGTGCCGGTGGAAAAGGCGCAGGAAGGGAAGGCGGCGGACACAAGACGGCGCAAGGGAAGGCAGGCGGACTACGAGACGACCTTCTTTAAAGGCATGGACATCCCCGCCCGTTACGGCAAGCCGGTCTATGTGCGCCGTGAGTACCACGAGCGCATCGCCAAAATTTCGGTGATGCTGACGGGCGGCAAGGTGTCGCTCTCGGCATACATCGACAACGTGCTGGCACAGCACTTCGAGCAATACCGGGAGGAGATCGAGGCGGCATACGCCGGGAAACTGGAGAACCTCTTTTAAAAAGGAAGGAGGAAACGGCATGATACTGAAATTATCGCTCACCGTCCTGCTGCTCTATTACCTCGCCGTGCTGTGGAAATACTACCGGCAGGACATCGCCGGGATATTCGGGACAGCGGAGACGGACGAAGACACGGACGGAACGGGAAAGGAACCGGGGCAACCGGGTGAGCCGTACACGGTCATGGGAGAAAGCACCTACCTGCCCTTCGGAGCGGAGGACGGGGAGGAAGCGGTAGCCGGAGCCGTGGACGAACTCGCAGCGGAGGACGACGGGGCGGACTACTCCGACATCGAGCCGGAGGAGGACGAGGAGGAAACGGACTATGAACCCACGCCGGAGGAGATCCGGGAACTGGAGGAGGAAGAGGAATTAGGGGCTTATTACCCGGACGGCAACCCTGACTTCGCCACGGGGTACTCCTTCGATGACCTGAAAAAGGTGCGCCGGGTACTGGTGTCGGACAATGCGGACGAAAAGGCGGAGCGGGAAGCCCGTGAGGTGCTGCCGTCCGTGATGGGATCGGACATCTGGGAGGCGATGCTGGACGAGTTCGAGGGCGCACGTAAGCGTGTCGCCCGGCTGATGGACAACCATAATGTTTAATTAAAATTTTAAAGACAAATGAGACAAAAGAGAATCTTATTCACGGCGGCCTGCATACTCGCTGCCGTGGGCGCAATGGCGCAGGGAAACGGGCAGGCGGGTATCACCGAAGCCACGCAGATGGTCACCTCGTATTTTGAACCGGGGACGAAACTGATTTACGCCATCGGTGCGGTGGTCGGCTTGATCGGAGGGGTGAAAGTATATGGGAAGTTCAGCTCCGGCGACCCCGACACGTCGAAGACGGCGGCGAGCTGGTTCGGAGCCTGCATCTTCTTGATAGTAGCTGCCACTATCCTGCGTTCGTTCTTCCTGTAAAACAGCGACTATGGACATGGAAATCAACAAGGGGATCGGCAGGAACGTGGAGTTCAAGGGGCTGGAAAGCCAGTACCTCTTCATCTTCTGCGGCGGTCTGCTCGCCGTTTTCGTGGTGTTCGTCATCCTGTACATGGCGGGCGTGAACCAGTGGGTATGCATCGGCTTCGGCGTGGCTGCGGCTACGCTGCTGGTATGGCTGACCTTCCGGCTGAACGCCCGGTACGGCACGCACGGGCTGATGAAGGCAGCCGCCCGCAGGAGGCATCCGAGATACGTGGTGAACCGGCTGAAAATCCCCCGATTATTTATTTTTAAACACTGGCAAGAATGAAAAACGTAATGAAAGCGGCGACGCTCGAAAGCAAGTTCCCGCTGCTGGCGGTGGAGAACGGCTGCGTCGTGAGCAAGGAGGCGGACGTGACGGTCGCCTTCAGGGTGGAACTTCCGGAACTGTTCTCCGTTACAGGGAGCGAGTACGAGGCGATCCACTCGGCTTGGCACAAGGCGGTGAAGGTGCTGCCGGAGTATTCCATCGTACACAAGCAGGACTTCTTCATCGAGGAGAAGTACCGGCCGGAAACGGACAGGGACGACCTGAGCTTCCTGAGCCGGAGCTTTGAGAGGCACTTCAACGAACGCCCGTTCCTCTCGCACACCTGCTACCTGTTCCTGACAAAGACCACGAAGGTGCGGAGCCGTCAGGAAAGCACGTTCTCCACCCTCTGCAAGGGCAGGCTTGTCCCCAAGGAGATAGAGGACCGGGAGACGGTTACGAGGTTCCTCGAAGCCGTCGGGCAGTTCGAGAAGATCATGAACGACAGCGGTTTTGTTACGCTGCGCCGCCTCACGACGGACGAGATCACTGGGACGGAAGCGGCGGCGGGCATCGTGGAGAAGTACCTCTCGCTCTCGCAGCACGACACGACGGTGCTGAAGGACATCCAGTTGAACCCGGAGGAGATGCGCATCGGCGACGACATCCTCTGCCTGCACACCCTCTCGGACACGGAAGACCTGCCGGGCAAGGTGGCGACGGACAGCCGTTACGAGCGGCTCTCGACCGACCGCTCGGACTGCCGGCTGTCGTTCGCCGCCCCGGTGGGCTTGCTGCTGGACTGCAACCACTGCTACAACCAGTACATCTTCATCGACGACCACGGGGAGAACCTGAAACGCTTCGAGCAGACCGCCCGGAACATGCACTCGCTCTCCCGCTACTCCCGCTCCAACCAGATCAACAAGGCTTGGATCGAGGAATACCTGAACGAGGCGCACTCGAAAGGGCTGACCTCGGTGCGCTGCCACTGCAACGTGATGGCATGGAGCGACGACAGGGAGGAACTCAGGCGCATCAAGAACGAGGTGGGCAGCCAGCTCGCCCTGATGGAGTGCAAGCCGAGGCACAACACGGTGGACGTGCCCACGCTCTTTTGGGCGGCGATACCGGGCAACGAGGGGGACTTCCCCTTCGAGGAGAGCTTCTACACGTTCATCCCGCAAGCCCTGTGCTTCTTCACCGAAGAGACGAACTACAAGGACTCGCTCTCACCCTTCGGCATCAAGATGGCGGACAGGATGACGGGCAGACCGCTGCATCTGGACATCAGCGACCTGCCGATGAAGAAAGGGGTGATCTCGAACCGCAACAAGTTTGTCCTCGGTCCGAGCGGAAGCGGCAAGTCGTTCTTCATGAACCACCTCGTGCGCCAGTATTACGAGCAGAACAGCCACATCGTGCTGATCGACACGGGCAACTCGTACCAAGGGCTGTGCGAGCTGATACACCGCAAGACCAAGGGCGAGGACGGGATTTACTACACGTACACGGAGGAGAAGCCCATCAGCTTCAACCCCTTCTTCACGGACGACTACAAGTTCAGCGTGGAGAAGAAGGACAGCATCAAGACGTTGCTGCTGGCGCTGTGGAAGGGCGAGGACGAGAAAATCACGAAGACGGAGAGCGGCGAGCTGGGCAGTGCGGTGTCGGCGTACATCCGCCGGATACAGCAGAACCGGGACATCGTCCCCTCGTTCGACACCTTCTACGAGTACATGCTGAACGATTACCGGAAGGAGCTGGCTGCAAGGGACATCAAGGTGAGCCGGAAGGACTTCAACATCGACAACTTCCTGACCACACTCAGGCAGTATTACAAGGGCGGACGCTATGACTTCCTGCTGAACTCGAACGAGAACATCGACCTGCTGCACAAGCGGTTTATCGTATTTGAAATTGACAGTATAAAAGATAATGCCGAGCTGTTCCCCGTGGTTACGATCATCATCATGGAAGCCTTCATCAACAAGCTGCGCCGCCTGAAAGGGGTGCGGAAGATGCTGATCTGCGAGGAGGCTTGGAAAGCCCTTTCCTCGCCGAGTATGAGTGAGTATTTGAAATACATGTACAAGACCGTCAGGAAATATTTCGGCGAGGCGATTGTCGTCACGCAGGAGGTGGACGACATCATCTCGTCCCCCATCGTGAAGGAGGCTATCATCACCAACTCGGACTGCAAAATCCTGCTCGACCAGAAGAAGTACATGAACAAGTTCGACGGCATCCAGTCGATGCTCGGTCTGACGGACAAGGAGAAGTCGCAGATACTCTCCATCAACCTCGCCAACCATCCCGGACGGAAGTACAAGGAGGTGTGGATCGGTCTGAACGGGGTGCAGTCGGCGGTGTATGCCACGGAGGTATCGGCTGCCGAGTACCTGACCTATACCACCGAAGAGAGCGAGAAGACGGAGGTGTTCGCACTGGCGGAAGAGCTGGGCGGGGATTTGGAGCTTGCCATCAAGCGACTGGCGGAGACGAAGTATAAATAATGTACCGATGTGCTAACTGGGAGCGGCGGACAGGCTGCCGGACGGGTGGTTGATTGACCGGACGAACGGCTAAAGGGTCGGACGATTAACCAAACGGCTAAACGGTCAAACGGTTAAACAGTTAAACGGCTGGCTGGCTGAACGGCTGGATGTACAAACGGCTAAACGGAATGGAGAGAATAAAATTTTGTAAAACTTAAAAAAAACGGAATCAAGATGAGACGATTGAATTTAATCCTGCTGCTGTCGGCGGTGACGGTGGCGCTGGCGTTTGTCATTTCCTGCAAGGAGACAAATGCGGAACGGTTGGAAAAGATGTGCGGCGAGTGGGTCAGCACGGGCGGCAAGCCGCCCTTCACCCTCTGGGAAGAGGACGGCAAGTACCGTGTAACGGTCATGCACAGAAACCACAAGGGCGACAGTGAAGCGGAGACCTACCTCGTCCGGGAAACGGAAGGGGTGCTGTTCATCGAGACGGGCTTCGCCGTGATGATGGACTATGACCGGGAGAAAGACCACATCCGGCTGTCGCCGGGCGGAGAGTACAGGAGAAAGAGTGACGGAACCCTAAAACAGTAAGGACATGAGAACAATAAAGGCAATCATTCTGGGCGTGGCGTGCCTGACGGCAGGTGCGGCCAACGCCCAATGGGTCGTACACGACCCCGGCAATCTGGCGCAGGGCATCATCAACACAGCTAAGGAGATCGTGGAGACCTCCGCCACCGCACAGCACACGCTGGACGGCTTCAGGGAAACGGCGAAGATATTCGAGCAGGGGCGGAAGTATTACAATGCGCTAAAGGCGGTGCATGACGTGGTGAAAGGCGGAGTGAAGGTGAAGAAGTCCATCGGGCTGGTGGCGGACATCTCGGAAATCTACGTGCGCAACTACCAGAAGATGCTGGGCGACCCGAACTACACGCCGGACGAGCTGGAAACCATCTCGTTCGGGTACGCCAAGCTGTTGAGCGAGAGTGCGGACATCCTGCAAGATCTGAAGAACGTGGTGAACGTGACGGGGATGTCGCTCTCGGATGCCGAACGGCTGGCTATCATCGACCAGAGCTACAAGCGGCTGCTGGAGTACCGCAACCTCGTGCAGTATTATACGGACAAGAACATCTCGGTGAGCTACCTGCGGGCGAAGAAGAAAAAGGACGCCGACCGGGTGGTGGCTCTCTACGGGGATGCGGAAGACCGTTACTGGTGAGAGTGGCAATATATAATAATGTTCACGTACATAAATATAATATAGGACTATGTTGTTAGCGATAGACTTCACGAACCTGCATGAGATATTGCAGGTATTGTATCAGGACATGATGCCGCTCTGCGAGAAGCTGACGGGGGTAGCCAAGGGAATTGCCGGGCTGGGTGCGCTGTTCTACGTAGCCGCCAAGGTGTGGCAGGCGCTCGCCCGTGCCGAACCCATCGACGTGTACCCGCTGCTCCGCCCGTTCGCCATCGGGCTGTGCATCCTCTTCTTCCCCACCTTCGTCATCGGCACGATCAACACGGTGCTCTCGCCCGTGGTGAAGGGCTGCCACGGGATGCTCGAATCACAGACCTTCGACATGAACCGATACCGGGAGCAGAAGGAGACGCTGGAGAGGGAGGCGTTCCGCCGTGACCCGGAGAAGGCATATCTGGCGAGCAAGGAGGACTTCGACAAGAAGCTCGACGAGCTGGGCTGGTCGCCCAAGGACTTGAAGACGATGGCGGTGATGTACATCGACCGGACGGAATACAACATGAAGCGGAACATCCGGCTGTGGTTCCAAGAACTGCTCGAACTGCTGTTCCAGTCGGCTGCGCTGGTGATCGACACGATACGGACGTTCTTCCTGATCGCCCTTTCCATCCTCGGTCCGATAGCGTTCGCCCTCTCGGTCTATGACGGGTTCCAGAGCACGCTCACGCAGTGGATAACGAGGTACATCTCCATCTACATGTGGCTGCCCGTGAGCGACCTGTTCAGCTCGGTGCTGGCACGCATCCAAGTGCTGATGCTCACCCGTGACATCGAGGCGATGAGCGACCCGACCTTCATCCCGGACAGCTCGAACACGGTGTACATCATCTTTTTAATCATCGGGATATTCGGGTACTTCACCATCCCGACGGTCGCCAACTGGATCATCATGGCGGGCGGGGTGAGCCAAGCCAACCGTGCGATGAACCAAACCGCAAACAAGGTCGGCAACGTCGCCGCAGCGGGTGCGGGTGCCGCCGTGGGGAACATCGCCGGAAAAATCATCAAGTAGCGGCGGATGCCCCAAGAAAATGAGTCATAACGAATAAAAAACCGGAAACATGGAATTTAAGAGTTTGAAAAATATCGAAACGAGCTTCAGGCAGATACGGCTCTTCACGCTGGTATTCGCCTGCCTGTGCGCCGTGGTGACGGGCTTCGCCCTGTGGAAGTCGTACAGCTTCGCCGAGGCGCAGCGGCAGAAGATCTACGTGCTGGACAACGGCAAGAGCCTGATGCTGGCGCTCTCGCAGGATGTGCGGCAGAACCGCCCGGTGGAGGCACGGGAGCACGTGCGCCGCTTCCACGAGCTGTTCTTCACGCTCTCGCCCGACAAGTCGGCTATCGAGGGCAATATCAAACGCTCGCTGCTGCTGGCGGACAAGAGCGCCTTCAACTACTACAAGGACCTCTCGGAAAAGGGGTATTACAACCGGATAATCTCGGGGAACATCAACCAGATGATAGAGATAGACAGCCTGCGGTGCGACTTCGACAAGTACCCGTACAGCGTGCGGACGTTCGCCCGGCAGATCATCCTGCGGGAAAGCTCTGTTACGGAGCGCAGCCTTGTGACCCGCTGCCGCCTGCTGGATGCGGTCAGGAGCGACAACAACCCGCAGGGCTTCATCATCGAGGGGTTCGAGATCACGGAGAACAAGGATTTGCAGACCCTCAAACGCTGACGGCTATGATAAGGAAATTCATCACAAAGGCGCAGGATTGGGCGGACGGGAAGCTCCGCCGCCTCGCCGGGCGTATCTCGCCCGACATGCGTGTGGCAATCATCCTCGTGACGCTGGTGGCGTTCGGCTCACTGTCGGTCTATATGACCGTCTCCTCCATCTACCGCATCGGCAGGAACGACGGGAAGGAACTGGGGATAGAGCATATTAGGCGCCTGCAATTACCCAATGACAGTATTATCAACCCTTTTGAAAGCGGACGGTATGGGACTGGTGGAGAAGTTGAGTGAGTGGCTGCTCCGCCGGGAACGGAAGGCTGCGCACCTGCGGGCGGACAACCGGGCAAGTCCCACGGCATCGCTCAAACGGGAACGGAAGGAACCGCCTGGCAAGCGGCAAACCGGGGAGACAGGCAGAAGGAAGCCTCCGGGGAGGAGAATCAGAATGTAGGACAACCATAAATTTTTGACATGATGGAAGAACAGAACCAAGAAAAAGCAACGGCAACGCAGCACGTGACGGTGGCGGATGCCGCAGCCCCGGAGACGGGGAACGGAAAGAAGGAGGACAAGGGCGGCGGGAAAAAGGAGAAGAAGACAGCCAAGCCGCTCACGCCGAAACAGTTGCAGCAACGGAAGAAGCTGATGGTATATCCGCTGATGGGCTTGCTGTTCCTCGGCTCGATGTGGCTGATATTCGCACCTTCGGAGGAGCGGGACGTGAACCGGGACACCGTGGGGGCGTTCAACGCCGACATCCCCCTGCCGGAGAATGACGGGATCATCGGCGACAAGCGGAAAGCCTACGAGCAGGCGCAGGCGGAGAAGGTGCGCTCGCTGGAGGACTTCGCCTTCTCCGAAGAGAGCGATATGGACGGGGTGGAAATGGAACTGCCGGACAGCGAGCCGGAACGGGAACCGTTCAGGGACTATTCGGACAATGGCGGCGGCAGCCGTTCTTCCGTTACCGCCTACCGGGACATCAACCGTCAGCTCGGCTCGTTCTACGAGGAACCGAAGGTGGACGGGGAAAAGGAGGAGCTGAAAAGGCAGGTGGAGGAGTTGACCGCCAAGCTGGAAGAAAGGGAACGGCAGGCGGGCGGAATCGATGATCAGGTGGCGCTGATGGAGAAGAGCTACGAGCTTGCCGCCAAGTACATGGGACAGAACGGGAAGGACGGCGCAGCCGTGCAGAACGACAACAGTCCAAGACAGCCCGCCGTGGCGGTGCAGGTGGCACGGGAGCGGACGGTATCGGGGCTGCAACAGCCCCTGAGCGATGCGGAGTTCATGCGGCGGTACAGCCAGCCGAGGAACTACGGCTTCAACACGGCGGTAGGCAGCGGGTACACTATGGGGAAGAACACGATACGGGCGTGCATCCACGGAGATCAGACGATTATGGACGGACAGACGGTGAAGCTCAGGCTGCTCGAACCGCTGCAAGCGGGAAACCTTGTGATTCCGCAGAACACGCTCGTTGCGGGTACGGGAAAGGTACAGGGAGAACGGCTGGATATTGTGGTGTCGTCCATCGAATACCGGGGGAACTTGCTGCCCGTGGAGCTGGCGGTGTATGACAGTGACGGGCAGAAAGGCTTGTCTGTCCCTTCATCACTGGAACAGGAAGCGGCAAAGGAGGCGATGGCGAACATCGGCGGCGGGTTGGGAACGAGCATCTCGTTCGCACGGAGCGCCGGACAGCAGGTGGCGATGGACATCACCCGTGGGCTGATGCAGGGCGGCAGCCAGTACCTTGCCAAGAAGTTCCGCACGGTAAAGGTGCACCTGAAAGCGGGGTATGAGCTGATGCTTTACGCCAAACAACAATAGATCGACAGATTATAAAACCATTAAAAAGAAAGGACAAATGAAAAAGATTTTTGGATGGGTCGCCCTGCTTATGGGCATGGTGACGGGTGCGAACGCACAAGTGAATGATACGATACAGCGGGTTACGGGCAACGACCTGTATCAGGGGATTACACGGAAGCTACCCTACCGGCAGATGGTTACGCCCCACGGGGTGCAGGTGACGTTCGCCAAGACGGTGCATATCATCTTCCCCTCGGCGGTGCGGTACGTGGACTTGGGAAGCAATTGGATTATCGCCGGGAAAGCGGACGGTGCGGAGAACGTGATCCGGGTGAAGGCGACCACCGAGGGGTTTCCGGGGGAAACGAACTTTTCCGTTATCTGCGAGGACGGAAGTTTCTATTCGTTCAATGCCCGGTATGCGCATGAGCCGGAGATGCTGAACATCGAGATGAAGGATTTTTTGGAGAACGGGAACACGACGGACTTTTCGCATACCCGCATGAACCTCCATTTCCGGGAACTGGCAGGCGAAAGCCCGCTCTTGGTGAAGCTGATCATGCAGAGCATCTACAAGGAGGACAGGCGGGAGATCCGGCACTTGGGCTGCAAACGCTTCGGGGTGCAGTTCCTCCTGAAATCCGTCCACTCGCACAACGGGCTGTTCTATTTCCACACGGAAACGAGGAACAGGTCGAACGTGGCTTTCCGGACGGACTTTATCCGGTTCAAGGTCGTGGACAAGAAAGTGCCGAAGCGCACCGCCATTCAGGAACGGGTGATCGACCCGGTGCGCAGCTACAACGAGGTGCTGGTGACGGAGGGGAAAAGCGACGTGCGCACGGTGTATGCCGTCCCGCAGTTCACCATACCGGACGACAAGCTGCTGGTCATCGAACTGTTCGAGAAGGACGGCGGTAGGCACCAGACCATCCGGGTGGAGAACGCCGACCTCGTGGCGGCAAAACAGATTAACGAACTGAAAATCAAGTAAGCGATGAAAAGGTTACTGTTCATTATCCTGCTTTTCGGGGTGTGCCTGCATGTGAACCGGGCACACGCCCAACGGTGCCTGCCCGGAATGAGGGGCATACAGCTCACGGGCGGGCTGTCGGACAACATGCGCTGGAAAAACGGCGACGGCTTCGGCTACCACGCCGGGATAGCGGTGAGCACCTACACGAAGAACGCCCACCATTGGGTGGTCGGTGTGGAATACTTGGAGAAGCGGTACGGCTACCGGGACTGCCTCTATCCGGCGAGCCAGTTCACGGGCGAGGGCGGCTATTACCTGAACTTCCTTTCCGACCGGAAGAAGACGTTCTTCGCCGCACTGGGACTGTCCGCCCTTGCCGGGTACGAGACGGTGAACTGGGGCGAGAGCCTGCTGCCGGACGGCTCCCGGCTCACGGATGAGGACAATTTCATCTACGGGGGTGCGCTCACGCTGGAGCTGTCCGCCTACGTGACGGACAAGATTGTCTTGCTGGTAAACGGTCGCCAACGGGTGCTGTTCGGCGGCGACTGCGGGAAATTCCACACGCAGGTCGGCGTGGGAATCCGCTTCATGATTCGATAACTGCTATATAATATAATTGTATATGAGGACAATGATTTATAGAATATTCACGGGCTGCTACATCGTGGCCGCCCTCGTGCTGGTCGCAGCCTGTAATGACGGGCTGGATATTCAGACGAAATACCTGTTCACGGTGGAGACGATGCCCGTCCCGAAGGAGCTGAAAGTGAACGAGACGGCGGAGATACGGTGCGAGCTGAAACGGGAAGGACGCTGGGAGGACGCCCGGTACACGATCCGCTGGTTCCTCTTCGACGGGGAAGGCACGCTCAAACTGGATGACGGCACGGTGCTGCTGCCCAATGACCGCTACCCGCTGGAGAAAGAGACGTTCCGGCTCTATTACACCCGGCTGTCGGACGAGCAGAGCAGCTTCACCGTCTGGGTGGAGGACTCGGACGGTCAGGCGGTCGAGCTGGAATACGACTTCAATGCGGACAACGACAAGGAGGACGGGGATGGAAGTGGAACTGGGAAAGAGTGAGGTGCCGGCTTTGGCGGAATTGAAAGACCTGTGCCGGCACGAGTGCACCGCAGAGCGGTACGCCGATACCGTCAGGGAGTTCGGATGGTCGCTGGAACATGTGCTGGAGGACATGAAAACCCCGGAGATGTGCCGCCGTGCGCTGGAAGCGAGTGCGGAACTCGGTTACGGGCATCTGGCATTGCTGCACCATATCCCGTTCGCAGAGGTCTGCATGGAAGCCATACGGGACTGGTACGGCGAGGGCAGAGCCGATCTTTACGAGGTGGCTTCGGCAATCCGACCGGAGGTGTTCGACGGGAAGATGGCGGATTTTCTGGTGGCGGAGGACGGCAGGTGCCTGTCCCTGCTGCTCGTCCACCTGCAAACGCCGGAGCTGTGGCGGAAATGCGCCGAACATAACTGGATGTCATTCGTGATGATTCCGTGGAGGGAACGGTCGCTGGAAGCGTGCCTGACGGCGTACCTGAACTATCCCGGGATGATCCATGCCCATCCCCATGTCGTGCCGCAACCGGTGGACAGCTATTACAACGTGTACTCGCTGTGCCGCCTGATGGAGCAGATGACGGGCGAGAAATTCACCTGCGGGCAGATGGCGGACTTCTACGGGGGAAAGCGGATGGCGGTCAAGTGCATCGAGGTGCCCGATGGTTTCCTGAAAGACCGTGAGGTACTTTCGACCGGCAGAAAGAGACGTTCCGCATCGCCCCTCTCAGCCAGCGGCAGGAGCAGAGGCAGCAGGAACAGCAAGAGCCGGAACGGAACGACGCACCCAAGAGGCGCAACGGAATGAAAATATGAGACAACCTATCTAAAAAAACAGAAACATGGAACAAGAAGAAAGAATGTATCAGGTACCTCTGGAGATGATATGCAGGCACGACCGCACGGCGGAGGTGTGCCGTGCCGCCGTTGAAGAGGACGGCTGGCAGCTGGAGAACGTGCCCGAAGAGATGAAGACACCGGAACTGTGCCGGAAGGCGCTGGAAACGGAAGCGGGATTCGGGAACGACTTCCACCGGGGGCTGGTTCAGCATATCCCTTTTGCGGAGGTGTGCATGGAGGTGCTGAAGGAGTGCCGGGAGAATAACCCGGAAGAACTCTACGGGGTGGCGGTGGCTATCCGCCCGGAGGTGATGAATGGCGAAATGGCGGACTTCCTGCTGCCGCTGGACGGCAGGTGTATCAGCATCCTGCCCGTGCACCTGCAAACACCGGAGCGGGTGCGGGTGGCGGTGGAAACGTCGGGGATGTCCGCCGTCGGGCGTGGCGGAGTGCCGAAAAGCCTGCTCACGCCCGATGTGTATGTCAGGTGCGCCGCCCACAGTCGGGAGTCGCTGATGATGATCCCGTGGGCGGAACGCTCGCCGGAGGTCTGCCTAATGGCGAAGACGCTGTACCCGGACATAGTGAAGAATCACCCGGAGTTCGTGCCGGAGAGCGTGCATAACCAAGACAGCATCTACACGCTGAACAGCCTGATGGAAAGCCTGACGGGGGAAAAGTTCAGCTACCGGCAAATGACGGACTTCTACAACGGGAAGCCGCTGAATGTGAAACGGATGGAAACGCCGGGCGGCGTGCAGAAGGACAAGTCGGTGAAGTTCGACAAGGAGACGGGAGGCTTCTCCTTCTCCGACATCCGGCAGGAGCGAAAACGGGGATTGAAGATGTAGCGTGAGCCGGACGAAATGGAAAGCATCATTCAGGATGCTTTCCATATCCGCCCTGCCGCCTTCCGGTTTCTTTTGCTTCTTGTTCTTTTCCCGCCCCGCTCACGAAAGAAAAGAAGTGCGAAACGGATAGCGAACAAAAAAAGGGACGCTTAAAGCATCCCCTCGTCCATGTAGCTAAGGTAGGCGTCCTCGGTCAGTATGATGTGGTCTAAAAGCTGTATGCCGATTGCCTCGCAGCCTTTCTTCAACTGGCTGGTCAGGTTGTTGTCCGGCGTGCTCGCCACGGTCGAGCCGGAAGGGTGGTTGTGCGAGAGGATGATTCCCGAGGCATGAGAGACGAGAGCCGTCTGGAGGACGATGCGTATGTCCACCACCGTACTGTTCATGCCGCTGCGTGAGACGCACGAAACGCCCAGCAGTCTGCCTGCGCCGTTCAGGTACATCGCCCAGCACTCCTCGTGGTGCTGCATACAGTCCTCGTAGAAAGTCTTGAGGATGTCGTAAGACTCCTTGGAAGAGTGGATTCTAACTCTCTTGGATGCGTCAGCGTCCTTGTAACTTACGGTGATTTGAGGGAAAGACAGTGTATTCATAATGCAAAAAATTAAAAGTGAAACATTTATTTTTTGCTTTGGGGCACGGGGAAAGAACGGACTTCATGCAAGGCTTTTGCGTGGAATACGACCCGAAGGTGTGGAGATTGTGCGCAAAACCAGCAGGTTCAGCCTTGCTACTTGTCCGTTTTTCCCTGTAGGTTTGCTAAAAAATGAGTGTGGAGCTTGGCTAAAAAATCCGGTGAGTCGAGGGGGTTCTTTTTGCTTCTTTGTCTTTTCCCGCCCACGGCTCACCGAAAGAAAAAGAAGTGCGTCCGAAAATGGGTCAATCCTTTCCCACGGGCGGGTAAAAAAAGAAGTCCGGGCGGATCGCTACCCGTCCCGGACTTCCGGCGATGAAACATAGAGGGGGAATGTTATGGCTTGATTTCCCCCGTTGCGATTAAATTCCCGTCCGAATAATACGCTATCTTCCCGTAGGTAAATCCCATGTCGGGAATGGCTACGAAAGCGATATAGTCCGAATACTCCCTGCCTTTGAGGTTCTTCCCGACAAGGTTGTTGAATATCATGGGGATGCTGCAACCGTCCTCGCTGTAAAGGACGGTTTTCCCGTTCTGTCTGATTTCCTGCTTCATGCCGTTTCTATGAAAAGTGTCCCGTCGATAAGGTACTCCCAATTATTCTTGTGGCTCTCGTCCGTGAAATATTCCTCGCTCTCGCAATACTCGCAATCGTCACGGCACGAGCGGAAGAAGTTTTCCAGACAGTCACGCATGAGTTCCTTGAAATTCCGTGTGTCGGGCGAGCGCATGAAGTCCATGAGGGGCTGCAAGATGATTTCGTCCGACACAACCCCCGTGAAGGGGCATTCGCAAGTGACGGAGATACGGCTCCTGCGTCTTTTCTTGCGGTCTTTCGTCCAATAGACCTTGGGCTTGTACAGCTCCGCATGGAAGTTGTTATAGAGGTAAGCCAGCAAGCGGACGCTCGAAAGCCTTTCGGTCTCCTCCTCGTGTCCGGTATGGAAACGGTAAGCGTATGTGCAACTGTCGTAACAGTAGTTGGTGCAGGCAATGCGGAAAAGGTTGCAGAAGGCTTCGAGCGTGTCGCAGTTCTCGGAAGCATACGGGTAATCGTTTCCCTTGGCAAGCCAGTCGGTATAGGCTTTTTGACGGGCTTCGTCCTCCAGTTCCGCAATGCCGAATAGTGTATAGGTTCTCTGTACGGTTCGCATAAGTTTGAAAATTTGAAAGTTTAAAAATCGGTTTCTTTGCGATCTTTCTTTTCCGCTACGGCTCACGAAAGAAAGTAGCGGGCGGATTTCTCCGCCCTGCCCTTTGTCTTTAGGCTGCAATCTCTTCGGGTTGCGGTTGTTCCTCGGGTTGCGTTACCTTGCGCTCCCTTGCCCGTTCCTGCACTAATAGGACGGCTTTCTTTTCCTCGATGCGCTGGTGACGTTTCTCGTACACCCCGTTGTACTCCCTTTCGATGTTGGCGAGTTCCTCCGGCATGTGCCTGCGTGCGAAGTCAAGCAAGAGGGTCGCCACGGTGTTGTTCCCGTACGCTCCCTTGAAGTTGGCTACAAGGAAGTCCCTGCGGATGATGGTCTTCATCTTTACCGTGAGGTTTCCGATAATCCCCATCTTGTCCTCGTCCGTGATATACGGCTTGTCTTCCGCAATCCCCACGGCTGCGAAGTGTTCCTCCCGGAGCGAGGACAGAAGGAAGAAGTACAGCATCGTGTCTTCATCGGCACTGAACTTGCCGCCCGTGATGTCGGCTTCGAGAATCTGTTTCTTGGTGTCCTCCACCGTGCGTTCGAGTGCGATTTCCTTATTGCGCTTGTCCTGCTTCTCCAATTTCTCCACGGGAGAGAGCGGTGCGGGTGCGGGCGTTCCGTCCGCTGTCTCGGTCTCTGTCACGTTCTCCACGTAACAGAATGTAATCTCCTTCTGCCCGATTTTGGCATAGACGGTGATTTCCCCCGCTCCGCTCCTGCGGGTGATTTCCTCCTCCTGCTCCATGTAGTCCGCCCATTGCTGCTCGTAGCGGGTGCGGGCTTCCCCGTAGCGTTCGGGGTCGTTGAAATTTTCGGCTTTGGGTTCTTTGGGGCAGCTTGGAAAGGCGGTGTACCTGTCAAGGGTCTCCACCTCGTAGCCCGAAGCGGTTAGCCGTTCTACTACCGTCTCGTTGGCGGTGTAGCAGTCACGGCAGAGCGACACCTCCGGCTGGTTCCGCATGATTTGCACAGCTCGCTCCATAAGGAAAGAGGCGTTCATCTCGGCAAGACACGTGCGGTTGGCGCAATGCCCGCACCCGCCGTCATGGAACAACAGCAAGTTATTGGTGTTGTGTGCGCACGTGGCGCACTCGGCCTTGTCGAAGTGGTAGTATTGCAGGTCGGTGGTGAAGTTCTGTTCAATGCGCCTTGCAACATCGGCGGCTTTCAGTCCCCGCCAACTGTTATACGTTCCCTCGTCCTGCAAATGTTTCTCGTACACCTCACGCTGAATGTCCTCCCCGTATCGGCAGATTTCAGCCGCCACGCTGATGGTGATTTCATCCGCATCCAAGAGGGCGGCGATTTCGGGGATAAGGGCGGTGAATTTCAGCCGTGTGCGGATGTAGTTCTCGTTCTTTCCGAAGAGTACCGCCAAGGTCTGCACGGTGTGGCGTCCGCTCTCGATAAGCCGCTGATAGGCTGCGGCTTCCTCCACGGGTGTCACGTCCTTGCGCTGCAAGTTCTCAGTAATCGCCATTTCCTCGGCTTCCTCGTCCGACAACTCGGAAACGATTGCGGGAATTTCGTCCCTGCCCGCAATGACGGACGCACGGTAACGGCGTTCCCCGAAAACAATCCCGTAACGGTCTGTCCCGTCAACGGGGCGCACGGTGATGGGCTGCAACACACCCTGCCGCTTGATGCTCTCGGCAAGCTCGTAAAGGCTCGTTTCATCGAAACGCTTGCGTGGGTTGAAACCGCTCGGCTGAATGTTTGCCAATGCTACCATCGTGATGTTTCTCTCTGCTGCTGATTGATTTGCTTTTGTCTTCATAATCCGTTTGTTTTTAAGTTGATTGTTTATTCTTGTTCTTTTTGATAATTTTTTCCGGTCGGGAAATCGGTTTCTTTGCTATCTTTCTTTCCCCGCTCCGGCTCACGAAAGAAAGTAGCGGGCGGAAAGTCCGCCCTTGCGGCTTACCTGCGGTTATAGCACACGTTCGCGAACTTCTTTTTCTGCTCTACCGCCCGTTTGAGGATGTAGAACGTGCCGCCCACGGCTACCGAATCGTAATAGACCATCAGAAAAGCGGAGTTTTCCAAAAGGTAGTCGTTACGGCGTAGGAAACAGCCCTCGGTATATCCGTCCTGCAAGGTTACCACTTCATCGGCTTGCGCCAAAATGGTGTCATAACGCCGCTTGTCGGCCTGGGTGTACCGCTCGGCTTGTCCCTTGAAGGGGAGAACGCATTTCAAATGGATATGCGGGTATTCCTTTTTGAGGTTCAAGACTTCCTCTGCTGCGATAAGGTCGAAGCCCTCGCACATTCCCGACAAAAAGGTATGGTAGCCTTTTTTGATACAATAACTCTCGATGGCTACAAATGTATCGAACGCCACCTCTCTAAAGAGTTCCGTGAACTTGGCTATACGGTTGGTGCGGTGTCCCGAAAAGGCTACCGTCTTTTCTTTCGTAACGGGTGTTCCGTTTTCTGCCAATGTCCTTGTTTCCATATTGATATTTTTTTATCGGTTATTACTTGCCTTCTTCCTGCCACAAACCACGCTCTTTATCAAAATCAATGTCGTAGTAGTAGGCTGTCTTTGTTTTGGGCTTCCTGCGCCCGCCCAAAACTTGGGTTTCCAAAACCTTGTACCCTTTTCGGGTGGCTGCCACGACCACGCAAGTGAGGTACGGCAGATACTTGTGTTTAAACTTCTTTCCTTCCATGATTCAGATGATTAAAAGAATGATTATCAAGATGAACATGAAGCCGACAAACAACCGCCACGCAAGGGCGAAAACAAGCCGTGCCACGAAGCCTAACAGAAGCAAAGTAGCGGATAGGGCAAAAAACTGCCCTGCGGTGGTGGTGAGGAAGTACACCGCCGAAGCCCAAAGGATTAGGCGGTAAACCAGTCTGTAAATGAATGTCGTTTTCATGTTCTCGGGTATTGTCGGGCGGAGGAATCCGCCCGTGGTTGTTTAATAGTTTCCTTTCGGGATATAGCGGTTATCGGCTATCAGCCGGAACGTGTCGTAATCAGCCGTTCCCCGATAACTTAGGGACAGTTCAAAATAGAGGTGTCCTTCCTCTATGTAGAAAGTGAAGCGCAAGCCGTTGCGGATTATCGTCCCTTTTGAATGGTTGTTCCCTTCCCATCTTACGGGTTCATTCTCGATACTTTTCAAGAAATCGGCGACCTTTTTCGAGTTCTCCACATTTTCTTGCTCCACCTGCCTGTATATCTGCGTGTAGTAGTTTATCCAATCGTTTATTTTCTTGGCGGTGAACACGCCGATATTGCACGGCTTTTCGTATTGGTTGCCCGCCCTTTCGATGTCGTAGCGGTTGACATATTCAAAATGCTCCATGTCGGCGGCTATCCTGTATTTGTTCTCTTTGTATATCTTGCACACATGGAAACGGATGCCGTTATACGTGAACTCTATGCGCACGCCGTAAAATGCGGGATATTCACCGCTCTCCACGTGGTAGCCGTATTCCGCTTGGGGTATGTACTTCCTTATCTCCTGCATGAGTGGAGACAGCTCTTTTTTCGCCCGTTCCGCTCTTTCGGTAAACATCGCATTAACGTTAAAGCCGTTAAATTCCTTTTCTGATAATGTTTTCATCGTCTTATGTCTTTAAGTGGGGCGGATTGCTCCGCCCGTTGGTTTATACTCTTGTTCCTTTGTTGTCCCGCTTAGGCTGCTGCGGGTTCGTTTACCGGTTCGGTTACCTTGTCGGCAATCATCTTCGCCGCCTTGTTCACGTCCCCCAATATCTCCACCAAAAAGGCGGGTTCCTCCCTTAGCTTGGTGAGCCAGTGTTTCAGATAGGCGGCGTTGTTCTCCTGCGGTGCGGTTGCGTAGCCGAAGAACGCACCGCAAAGGGCTGCGGTAAGTTCGGCGACAAGTTCCTCACGGGCATAGAGCGCATCCCCGAAGAAGCAGCCGAACGTGCGGTTCAGTCGCTGGGGGCTTCCCGTGCTGTGCGCCATCTCGTGCAGGAGCGTGCCGTAAAACTCCGCTCCCTGCGGGAACTGCTCACGCTGCGGGCAAACGATATGGTCGGAAGAGGGCGAATAGTAGGCACTGTCCGAATACTGCACCTTGATAGGGCAATACCAATTTTGCAGATAGACAAGCTCGTCCAACGCCTCGTAAATCATTCTGTCCGAATAGTCTTCGGGCTGCTCTCCCTTTTTCATGCGCTCGTAGCGTTCGGGGTATTTCCCTGCAAAATCGGTCTGGTCGATGTTGAAGACGTTGTAATACTTCATCTGCGGGATGACCTTGTAATTTTCCTGCTCGGTTGCGGGCAGCTTGCGGTATTCCTCGTACTTGATTGTCTTTTTCGTCTCCTTGTGTACCACGAACTTGAACCAATAATAGACGGGAAACGATCGTGCGCCCTTGCTGACGCTCAAGTCCTCTTCCTTCGCTTGGTTGAACGTGAGGAACACGGGCAAAGTGAATTTCATGAACTCGGTGTAGAACAATAACATCAAGACATTGCCGCCATTATAGAGCGTCCCTCTGATGTTGCGGGGCAAACCTTGTTCAAGGCTCGTTATCCACGGTTTTTGCCAATCCGTTTTCAGGCACTCGATTTTCTTTATCAATAACTCGGTGAACATCGGTGCAATTTTTTCGATGGTGCTGTTCGTTGTTGCCATAACTCACAAATTTTAATCGTTATTACTCTGTTTTCATCGCTTGTCGCCCCAACCAATTTTTTTCCCTTGGCTGATTGGGAAGAACATTGACAATCATTGATAGCGGAAAAGGTGAATTGCAATCATCTGAAAAAATGGTAAATACTACCCGCAGGGTGGAGATTTGGCATTTTTTGCGGATTTGCTTTCACCTCCGCCTACCTTCGTCAATGTTTTCCCTATCAGCTTAGGGAAAAAATGCCCTGTCAGTCATTCCAGTCAATGGTCAGTTACTTGCCGGGTGCGGGAAAAAGAAGCCTTCCGGAGAGCCGGGAACGCCCGTTTCCCGAGGCAAGGACATACGTGCGGGAGAAGTATATGGGAAGACGGTCAGCTTCCGGCTGCCGGACAAACACCGGGGAACTCTTTTGGGCGGGACGGGGCACAGGAAGTTTCGGCGATAGCCGAAGCCCCGTGTTCCGTTTGTCCTTCCGCCCCGATGTCCGGTTTCGGCCATGCAGCCTCACTGAGTGGTCGGCAGCGGACGCCGGGACGGGACAGCCCGTGCGCCAAGGTGTAAGCGCAAGACAGTGAAAACCCTTTCACCCACGTTAGGGATTGCAGGGGAAAGCCCACAGCATAGCGAGGACTTGCAGCGGAAAGCCCGACCCGAAGGGGAACGCTCCGACAATCATCTGGAAACACGAATTGACCGTAATAACTTATTTCTTAAAAGTTATCAGAATTATGCCTCTTTTCCGTAATTTTGAAACCTCTAATGAACATGGCTATGAATAGAAACATACTCACCTTTTTAAATGAATATGCGGAAATATCCGATCCGCAATATGCCATCATGCTGCGAGGTGCCTGGGGATGCGGCAAAACGTTTTTTATCCGCCAATGGATAAAGCAACTGAAAAACGATAAAGATGCGGACAAGTTAAAATGGCGGCCCATATATGTGTCTTTATATGGTTTGACCACTACCCAGCAAATCACAGAACAAGTCAACAAGGAAATATCCCCGTGGCTGTACAGCAAGGGAATGAAACTTGCCAAGAATATATTAAAAGCCGCCTCGAAAATCGCTTTGAAATATGACATCGACGGTGACGGAAAGGATGAAGGGAGTGTAACCTGTGACTTGGACTCCATTTTGTTGTTGAAAGAAGAAAATTCCGAAATAAAAGGAAACAAGATTCTGATTTTTGACGACCTTGAAAGATGTGATGTAAAACTGGAAACCTTGTTGGGATACATCAATTACTTTTCGGAACATTGTAAATGCAAGGTCATCATCATTGGCGATGAGAACAAGATTTCCGAAAAAGAGGACGATAAGTGCAAGTTGAAATTCAAGGATTTCAAGGAAAAGACTATCGGGCGCACTTTTGAGATCAAATTAAATATAGGGGAGACACTCGATTTCTTCATTGGCGAGATATCCACCAACAACAGGAACCTCTTGTCTGAGAACAAAGAGCTTATCATCAAGATATTCCATGCCTCTAAATTCGATAATTTAAGAGTCCTGCGGCAATGTCTAAACGATTATCACAGGATAGCCATGGCTTTGCCGGAGCATTATCATAAATCTCCCAAGTACAAACTTGTCATAACATCGTTGTTGGCAAATTTTGTCGCCGTTTACTGCGAGTATAAGGGTGGGAATACTCGGATCGGAAGCCTATTCAACAGCCTGTATGACATGTTCCCGGATAAAGAGAAAGATGAGGAGCGTGAAAAAATCCTCTCCAAATACCGTTTTATAGAGATAGGTAAACAGTTGGATATTTTTGATAGATTCATCGTTAATGAAATTGTCTGCTATCTGGAAAGCGGGTATTTTGACACGACCTACCTGCAACAATATTTTGCAGCCGAAGACGCAAGTTTGAACAGTTGGGATTACCTGTACGACTATTGGAGACTGGATAACGGGGAATACGAGAAACACTACGGGGAAACGGTACGATATTACTTTGCGGATGAAAGCGTTGATCTAAAAGAATTGTTTGTCATTATATCTGTACTATCGGTTTTATATAGCGACAACCTTGTTCACGTATCCGAGGAAGACATCATAGCCCAAGGCAAGCACTCCATAGACAGGCTGATGGAAGGTATCAGCGACATGGAGGGTTTGTTGAATTGTAACTCAAAGGTACATGCGGGTACAAGAAGGAATCATTCTAATATTGGTTCAGATCGAATTTTGAATGGACTGGTTGCGTATTTTCAAAAACTATTCGGGCAAAGATTGAAGAAATGCCCTAATAAAGTGTCTGTCATGCTGGAAAATCTGACGGATGAAACTTGCGAACGCCTGAATCCGGCATTGAATGATGTAGTCCCGGTCAAACAGCGTCTTTATAGGGATACTTCAATATTCCAAGAGGCTGATGCGGATAAGGTTTCAAAAAGTATTTTGGGATTGTCCAACGAATCACGTAACACCTTTCTGCATTTTTTACAGTTCCGTTATAAATATACCTCTTGGGGCAGTGAAATAGAACACTTGAGCAAATATTGTCAATCAGATTTGCCACAACTAAAATTAATCAATGAAAGACTAAAGGCAGAAGCGGCAAACAGGAGATTGATAGAAAAGTATTCCATTGAGAAGATCACGAACCTGATAGATGAAATTACCGCAAAAGTAAAATAACTATTCCAGTCCGTTTTCGAAAGAGATGGCTTTGACAAGGGGCAAGCCGGTGACGAAATTTGCCCCGTGCCCCATCAACTTGCATCGTGGCTGGATGAGGGTGAAGTCGGTGCGTAGTACACATTTTCCTTTGAACCATCCGGAATTGGTGCTATGGATTCCGTTCTCGTGCGTACCCTTGAACTGGGTACGTTTATGTAGGACTTTTCCCCGCCTTTCATCGTTTGGGGTACGACAAGGCTACGAACGTGAAGCAAAACGCTGACAAGCTATACGGTTTTGATACATAGTTTTATATGAATCCATATATTTGCAGGGAAGTATAATGAAAAATGTATCAGAACGATGGAAATAGTAAGTATTGAAAAGAAGACCTTTGAGGAGATGAAGGAGCGGTTCGGCTGCTTCTCACGGCACGTGAAGGAACTTTGCGCCCGTTACCGCCCGCCCGGGAAGATGAACTGGATGGACGGGGCGGACGTGTGCGAGAAACTGGGGATCAGTAAACGGACGTTGCAGACCTACCGTGACCGGGGACTGCTGCCGTACAGCCAGATCAACCATAAGATTTACTACCGGACGGAGGACGTGGAGGTATTCGTGGAATCCATGAGCCGGGAAATAATGGAGGACGAGTGACATGGAAGTGATAACAAAAGACACGGAAGAGGTACGTGCGTACTTCGAGGCTCTGGAAGAGGGCATGAGGTATATTGATACGGTGACGGCGCATTTCCGTCCGGCGATGAACGGCGAGGTCTATTTCACGGGTGAGGATGTGTGCAGAATGTTACATATCACGTCAAGGACGTTGCAGGGCTACCGCACACAACGGTTGATCCCGTACATATCGCTGCCAGGCAAGACGCTTTACCGCCAGTCGGATCTGCTGCGTATGCTGGAAGAAAATTACGTGGACATGAGACAAAAGCGCAAACGGGGGAAAAGTCCAACATAAACGCACGGGGATATACATCGGAAAATGCAGCAAAGGCAGGAGCACTGTATCGGGGTTCCTGCCTTTGCCGTGTTTCGCATGGAGAAAGGTGTCAAGCCGTTTCCCGGAGGGACCGGTGCACCTGTTTCCTGCCTTGCTTCCTGTCCCTTTTCTCCAGTACGCTCCGCTGCATGGCGGCGAGGTTGCCAAAGATTGCCCGGAAATCTGAACTTACCATCTTGTTGGTTACTTCAGCGTAGATCTGCGTGGTGCTGATGTGCTTGTGACCGAGTATCTTGGAGAGCGCCTCTATCGTGCCGCCGTTGCAGAGATAGACGGTCGTGGCGAAGGTGTGGCGGCTCAGGTGGAATCCGATCTCCTTGCTGATGCCGCAGGCTTTGGCTATCTGTTTGAGATGCTTGTTGCATGTACCGTTAGAGGGCATGGGAAATACGAAATCGCCTCCGGCAAGTCCCTTGTACCTTTCTATCAGTTCCTTGGCTATTTCCATAAGGGGAACGTTGCTCGACACACGGGTCTTGGTGCGTCGGGTTATGATCCACTCCTCGCCGTCGAAGTCCATGCGCTGGATCTTGTCATGGGTGAGTGTCTTTATATCAATGTAGCTAAGTCCGGTGAAGCACCCGAAGAGGAACATGTCACGTACGAGGTTGGTCTGTTTTTTCACGAACACGGCGTTAGCCAGGGTGCGCAGTTCCTCTTCCGTGAGGTAGCCCCGGTCTGTCTCCTGCATTTCAAGGCTGTACTCACCGAAAGGGTCGGAACGGACGATACCACGCCGCCATGCCTTGTCTGTCAGGCTGAGCAGTGGCATGGTGTATATCCAAAGAGTGTTGTCACTCAATCCCTTTTCCACGCGCAGGTACTTATCGAAATCGGTGATAATCTCCTTTGTCAGTTCCTTGTAAGCCATATCGGTTCGTTTCTTCTTCTCCCAAAGGAAGGTGGCAAAATGGTTGTACACGGCCAAGTACTTGTTGTAAGTGGATTTGGCACGCTGTCCTTTCTCCACCATCGCCTCAAATTCCCGGTTCATGTTCTCGAAATCTTTCAGGATGCAGTTTTCCATCACACCGATACCCAGAAAGGCGTTACGCAGCTTTTCGGCGGTGACAAAATCCTCTTCCCGGAGGATGCGGTGATAGTGGTTGGTAAGCCGGGCACTGACTTCTTTGAGCTGCCCGTTTATCTCTGTCGCCTCGGCGGACTTGCCTTTTGCCTTACCATTCTCCCATAAATCCGGCGTAACGAATAGTTTGGTTCCCAATGCTTTGTCATCCCCATCAATGGAGATCTTCACCATGATGGGGGCTTTTCCGTCCCGGTTTCTCACTGCCGATCTCTTGATGTAGAACGAGGTTGCAAACGTACTTCTCTTTGTTTTCATAACTCTAAAATTTTCGTTTCTAAAGGTAGTTAATTATTTGTTACCAAGAGTTATGCAAAACAACGCAAAGTTATGAAACAGAACTTGTTATATTCCATATATCCTCTTTAGGACTGGTAGCTGCTTAGTAGCCGAACTTTGTCTGAAAGGGGGATTTTCAAGCGTTTTATGCCAAAGCTTGTTTCAATCCGTCCTACATACAAAATACTGACCTCCAATTATTTAAGTAGAACTTTGCTTTTCTTTGCGTCTTATGCCGATTTTTTAAACAAAACGACCTCGTTTTGTCGATGGCCATTTGGGCTTAAATAAATGCAAACAGCCCATTATCAATCATATAAGTAAACCAGCAAGTAAAAAGCATGATAGATGCATGATGGTAGAATGATAGTGGAAAACAGCAACTGTCATACTTTAATATATTGTGTAACAACAGCTAATAACCCAAAATGATAGTATGATGGTTGGTTTGCGAAATTTTCATGAAAGAAGAGAGGTAATCCCGAATAGTAATTTTTGGTGCGGTTACCCTGATTACCTTTAGAGTTTTCCAAAAGCAACAGGCAGCTCTTTTAGCTAAAACCCTCGTTTAAGATAGGTTTCATCCCATCTGAACGGTTTTGAGGAATGTCGAAGGGCCGGCATCCGGTGTCAAAAGGAATACCGGATAAAGGCTCATGCCGAGCATACAAAAAAAGAGGATACATAGTCTCGATGCATCCTCTTTTCCTTTAAATTTAATGAATTACTTAATCAATTTCAATCCAACTTCAAACTTAGTTGTCTTTTCCATCGCTTCGGGGAAGGCTTTCAGTATTGACTTAACCAATTGTCCCATTCCGTTTAAAGCGTCATCTCCGATAAGTTCAGCCAACGTAGGCAATAAAGGAGCGATCTGGCTAACTAAAGCTTTGTCAATATAGACACGGGCTGACTTGCCATCAGAAGCGATTTCATAATTAACAGGAATGCCATTCTGCAATAAAGCCATAATTTGTTCCAAAGGATCTATAGCAGCCTTACTCTTCAAACTTCCCATGATCTTAGTTATATCCAAGAAGACAAGTATTTGCTTATCCGTCACATTATAGGAAGCATATCCTGGTTCCGAAGTTTCCCAAACAGGTGTGACAGGCTTGCTCAAATCCACTCCCGCTTTAGAAATAGAAGCAACAATCTGCCCGTCTTCCTGGAACGTAACACTCTGAAGGACCTGTACCAAAGCGATACTTCCAAAACCTTCAGCTATATTAGGAATAGAAGTCACAGGTAAAAAACCAAGCATAGTGCCTTCAGCAGCTTCCCAAACCATAGACACAGGACCTGATACAAAAGTTTCACTCTCGTCTTTTGCTATTTCAGCCAATTTCCAAGTACCTGCAATAGGAGCTGTTATTTTCAAAGTTGCATCCAAAGTCAAAACACCGGCTCCAACGGTTCCTTTTGCAGAGACAGTTCGCAAGTCATTCGTGTTGCTTCCTTCCAATGCATAGCTTTCACCTGTCTTGACCATTTTGGCTTCAATCTTGACTTCTGCTTCACCCGGAATCAAATTCGCCAACGTAATAGTTGCCTGTTCAGCCGAACTTGCATCTACTTTTACAGATTGGTCAGCGACTTCAGTGCCTCCCATCGTCAATTTCAATGTTTCTGCCGTATAAGTCGCAGAAATAGCCTTCCAGCCGTCATCAGTCTTATTGTCATCATCGTCACTACAAGCAGTGAAGAAACTCAATGCACAAAGCATCGTAAACACAAAAAATAGATTTTTCTTCATAATCTTCTTTTTAAATTATACATAAAAACAGAGCGAAGATAAGTAATCTTAATGAGACATACAATACAAAAAAGTTAATGCCGGTTATTCCGAAAAAATAACCGGCATTATCATAAAAATAGACAATTCAATCGATAAAATTGAATCAATTATACAAGATTATTTTTTGACTTCAGACAACGCTCCCGCCGCTTTCAGATATTCGACATAATTCAAGTAGAGTTGAAAATGGGCATCGACCTGTGTTTCATAAGCCTGCTGCCACAAAGCCTGTGCTTCGAGATAGTCCGAGAGTGTCTCCAAGCCCACTTCGTACTGGCTTTTACTGACCTTCATGTTTTCTTCGGCCTGGAGGAGAGAACGGTCGGAAAGTTCGCTTTCCAGCCGGGCTTCGTCGAGGTTATTGGCGGCTTGTGTCAGTTCCAACATCATTTGTTCGTTCATGTTTTCCTGTTCCAGGCGGGATTGCATCAACTTGGCTTTGGCGGCACGCACCTTATTACTTCGCTCGCCGAAATGGAAAAGCGGGATGCTCACGTTCAGCAAGACGGAGAAACTGCCTTTGTCCATCAACATCTGGTCGTTCAGTTCAAAGCCGTGTACATAATCATAAGACCCCATGATGCCGACTTTGGGCAACAGCTCGCTACGGTTCAGCCGCACCTGCTGCCCGGCGATCTCGACCTGTTTATCCAAGATGGCATATTCGGGACGGGCACTGATATCGGAAACCTGGACATCCATCCCCTTTTCTACCGCCGGATAATTGCCGGAAATACGGATATCGGAGACAAGCGGTTTCCCGATCAGATGGCAAAGATTCATAGTCGCCAACCGCAGGGCGTTCTCCGCTTTACGGATGGAGAGTTCGCTTTCGTTCAGCTTCACCTGCACTTTCAAGACATCGTTCTGCGGTTTCAGGCCATGTTTGTAAGCGCTCTCGACATTCGACAGCAGTTCCCGGAGCACAGCGTTATATTTATCCGCCACCTTTTTCATCTCCTGCGCCTTCACGACCAGGGCATAGGCTTTGTCTGTTTTGAGGATCACTTCCGTCGCCGTCAGCGCCTCGTTCATCTCGGCCATCTCTTTCCCCAAGACAGACATCCGGTAGGCAGCCCGGATCTTACCGCCCATATAAAGCGGCTGCTCAACCCGGATTCCGCCCATGTAAACTGTCCCGACTTTATAATCGAGATTGATACCGGGGAAATGGGTATAAATGCCTGTCGGGACCAAGTTCCCGGCTGCATCATACAGAATGACGGGCATTTTGCCACCTTCAATTCCGAATCCGCCGTCCGCCGTACTGTAAAGGCCCATCCCGTTAGCGGTAAAGTTCGGGAAGAAATTCCCTTTATAGCTTTTCATCGTGTACAGGGCACTTTCGGTCTGTTTCACCGATGCCGCCATTTCCTTATTATATTGCAGCGCCATTTCCCGGCACTGCTGCAAGCTCAACGTCTCCTGTGCGAAAAGAGACGACGGGCAGAGAATAGACAACAGGATAATAGATATTTTCTTCATCAGTCTACATGTTTAATATGAAAGAATAATGCGTATAGGACAGGAATAAAAACGAGTGTGATCACCGTTCCGAACAGCAGGCCGCCCATAATGGATGCAGCAAGCGAACCGAACATGGCGTCGGTCAGCAACGGGATCATCCCTAAGATCGTGGTCAAGGCCGCCATCATCACCGGCCGCAGACGGCTCTGGGCACTGTCGATCAAGGCGGTGACCGGCTCCGTCCCCTGCCCGATCTGCAAAGTGATCTCGTCCATCAGCACGATACCGTTCTTTATGATCATTCCTATCAACCCCAATGTCCCGACAATGGCGACAAAGTTGAACGTCTTGCCGGTCACCAACATCGTCATCACCACTCCGACAAATACCATCGGGATACTGCAGAAGATGATAGCCGGCTTGCGGTAATCCTTGAACAGCATGATCAAGATCGCGATCATCAGGATAATGGCCAGCGGAAAATTCTTGAACAGATACTTCATGGACTGGTCGCTGGCGTTCTTCTCACCCTGCCATTGCAGCGAATAGCCTGCGGGGAGTTCGATCTGCTCCAACTTTTCCGCGACTGCCAATCGTGCTTTTTCCGTCTCGACACCCGGCACGGGAGAGCATTGCACGCGCTGGCTGCGTTGTCCGTTGTAGCGAGGAACAACCGGGTCCTCCCATCGCACGTCAATTCCCTTGCTGATCTGTTTCAACGGCGTGCTGCCCATCAGGCTTTCGATCAGTTCTTCCTTCGATAGTGTCCCGGCTTTCAGTTTCACCATGTTTTCTTCGTTCAGCAGGCCGTTCAGCGAAGGGAGCGTCGAAAAGACCTGCGTGTTTCCTAAATCCTCGATCGGTTTTCCCTGTCCGTCCAGGCATTTCAAGTAAATATTGTTTTTATGGATGCCTTCGTAGAAAGAACCGATAGGTATACCGCCTGTAGCTGTCAGTAACGAAAGGCTCACGTCGCTGCGGCTCAATCCCAACGCACGGGCGGCCGGTTGGTCGTACTCGATTGTCAGGACCGGAACCTGCGGTTCCCAGTCGGTCGTGATCAGGCAGACTTCTGGCGTATTCTCCATAATATGTCGTGCACTGTCCGCCAAACGGTGCAGGACGGCAGGATCAGGTCCTAAGAATTGGGCCTCGATGGGATATTTCTTAAACATCAGGTTATAACGTTTCAACTTGACGTAAGCATCCGGATACTGCCGTGTCAGGTACTCTTGTATCTCGTCGATATTTTCGACTAGCTCGTCGGGAGATGTAAAGTCGATGATCAACTCCCCATAGGCCAGCGAAGGATTGGCAATGCTTCGCACCAGGTTGTAACGTCCCGGCGTCCCACCGATGGAAGCTGTCACGTTCGTGATCTCCTTCCGGGTTTTCAGATAAGCTTCTATCTCTTTCAGGTCATTCGCCACACGGGTAGAATTATTGCCCTCCGGAAGTTTGTATTCCATATACAACTGATCGTACACCATATCGGGGAAGAATCCCTGGCGCAGGAACCGATAGCTATAGGCGGACAAGAGCAACAAAGCGACCATCGTCAGCGTAAAGCCAAGGCGGTGCGACAAACCGAAACGCAAAGCAGCCCGCAAGATGGCATATATCTTACCTTTATATACACGCTTGCCGGAATTATCGTTTTCCACCGCCGGATGTAACCGCCTGTTTGCCATCAAGGGAACGTGGAGTAATGCCAACACCCAGCTCAGCAACAGTGAAACGGCCAGTACGATAAACAGGTCGCACGTATAAACGCCTGCCGTATCCGGCGACATATAAATCGGCAGAAAGGCTATGATAGCGATCAACGTCGCTCCCAACAACGGCATCGCCGTCTGCCGTCCGATAGCGGTCATCGCTTCCATCCTATCTTTCCTGGCTTTCAAGTCCACCAATATGCCGTCGATAATCACAATGGCATTGTCTACCAGCATCCCCATCGCCAGCACGAAAGCCGCCAGAGAGACACGCTGCATCGTTCCCCCGGCGAATTGCAGGAAAAGAAATGATCCGAAAACAGTCACCACCAAACTGATGCCGATAATCAGGCCACTCTTGAACCCCATCGCCAGCATCAGTATAAACACGACGATGACGACGGATTCGATCAGGTTGATGACAAACGTTCCCAGCGAATCCCCCACACGCTCGGGCTGATAGAATATTTTATGGCAATCTACTCCGGCCGGCAGACGGTTATCTTTCAACTCCGCCAACTTCGCTTCCACGGCTTTGCCGACCTTCACGATATCCGAACCGCTCGAAGCAGCTACCAAAATGCCGATAGAGCGCTCCTGGTTATAGAACATCTCGTTACGGGTTGGATCTTCATACCCCTTTTCGATCAAGGCTATGTCGCGCAGACGCAATTGGTCGTCGTCATGGCCCTGGATAAACATCTTGCCGATGTCGTCCACCGTTTTGAAACGATCGTTCACCGTCACTCGGATGCGGTTGTCCCCGTTATCATAGTAACCGCTATAGGTTGTCTCGTTTTGTCCGTTCAAGGTAGCCAGGACTTCGGCCGGTTTCACGCCGAGGTTGGCCATGCGGTCCTGCAACAGGGAGATATTGATACATTCGGAACGTTCCCCATATATATCCACCCGGTCCACTCCTTCTATTTCGACTACTTCCCGTTTGATCAGTTCGGCATAATCAGCCATCTCCCGATCGGACAGTCCATCGCCCGTCAGTGCGTAGAACATGCCGAACACCTTGCCGAAATCGTCTTGTACGATCGGTGTATTAGCTCCGGAAGGAAGTAAGGCGGAGGCATCGTTGACTTTCCGCCTGAGAAGGTCCCAATGTTGCTCCACGTCATCGTCCTTGACGGTGGTCAGCAGTTCGACCTGGATCAAGGACAGATCATTGAACGAATAGCTTTCGACATTATCGACATTGTCCATCTTACGGATACTTTTCTCAAGCACATCCGTCACTTCCAACTCTACCTGATGGGCCGATGCACCCGGATAGGTAGTTGCCACCATTGCCAGCTTTACCTTGATCTCCGGATCTTCCAGCTTACTCATTTGATAGCAGGCCAAAGCTCCGCCCGCCAACAAAACCGCAACCAGAAAATAGACCAGGTTCCGGTTCTGAAATCCCCATTTGCTTATATCCATCACAACAATCCTCCTACATTCGTTTTAGAACCGGTGGCCAAAGGCCGGACATTTTCTCCATCTTCAATATGATGCACGCCGGAGGCAACCACGATTTCACCGGCATGCAGCGTATCGGAAACAACCATCGCACGTCCGTCGGACAACAGGCGCAGAACCGTCACCTCGCGGCTATGGACTTTCCCCGCGGACGGATCATAGACAAACACGTACGTTTTACCATCCTTTTGCAGAAGTGCCCCGCCCGGAACGGAAACCGGCTGCGAATCGCCCTCATTGCAATAGATCGTGACCATCGTATTCATTCCCGGCGAAGGGAGCGGCAACTTGCCGGGAACCATTTGCAGGCGCATCGTGTACAGCTGGTTCGCATTGGCTTTCGGAGTGACGCTGATCAATTTCAAAGGATAGTTTTCTCCCGGATAGAGGTCGAACGTACAGTGGTAGCCATCGAACCGGTCCCGCCGGATATAGTCGGCTGCCGGAAGATTGATTTCCACCTCCGGAATGCCGGCGCTGACCATCGAGATCACGGGCATACCTGCTCCGATCGTTTCATGTGCATCGAACAGCTTTTTCTGTATGAAACCACTGAATGGAGCATACAGCCGAGTATATTCCAACTGGTCTTTATGATGCTGATATTTTGCAGTGATCTGTTTCAGGCCGTACACGGCTTTATCGTTGGCATTAGGCGTGGTCCCGTTTTCTTTATAAAGAGCCATGACACGTTCGGCTTCCGCCTTGATCTGCTTGTATTCAGCCTCCGTAGCATCCAGTTGCACCCGATAATCTGCCGGATCCAATTCGGCCAGCAGTTGTCCTTCCCTCACGCGGGCGCCGTCTTCCACATATATTTTACGGATTGTCCCGCTCACACGGAAAGCCAGGCTGATATCCTGCGCAGCTTTCACTTTTCCTGGGAACTGGAGGGCAGTCTGACTGCTGGCGGAAACGACCGTATCGATCTTGACTGTCTGAGTATCCTTTGTCCCCTTCTCCGAACGGGCACAAGACATAAATAGAATCAAGGATATACCTGCTAAAATAAAATAAATTCGTTTCATAATTTAAGTGTATTTATTTAAAGACAAAATTATCCCGACAGAGCAACCTCGGAAAGGTCAATATGAATAATAAATTGTTCCATTTGTATATTTTCCTCAAAAAGAAGATATAAATATTCTGCGATTTGTATTTTCTTTACCGAAAATTCTTAACTTGATAAAAGAATGTCACCTAAAGAATACCGTAAGTAGCTTTTGGAATTGTTAAAACGCCCAAAACATGTCGTCATACATTTGAAAGCAAAAAGCCAGTTTTAGTATAGTTGTTCCACTGCTCCACAAGAACTATAGAATATTTTATGTACTTTTGTCTCAGAATATAAAAAAACTAAATAACTCAAATTAATCAACATGAAACGCTTAATGGCTAATCATAAACAGAAAAAAGCGATCCTGATCGCTCTTGCTGCGCCATTGATGTTTTCTCCTGCCCTTTTAATGGCTGTGACCGGAACCTCCGAGCCTGTAGTAGCTATCGCCCGGCAGGCGCAAACGATCGTCAGTGTGCAGCAGATCAATCCGACTACGGTCGATGTTGTGTTCTCCAACAATCAACGGATGACATTCGATTTCTATGGAGATAATATTTTCCGTATGTTCCAGGACAACAACGGTGGTATCCTTCGTGATCCGGAGGCAAAACCAGAGGCCCGGATTCTCGTAGATACCCCCCGTCGCCCAGTTTCCAAACTGGACATTCAAGACGATAATGGGCAAGTGACCATCACGACCGGAAAAGTCAGACTCCAGTTGGACAAATCGACCGCCCTGCTGAAAGTCACCAATCTCACCACAAACAAAATCGTTTTCGAAGAGACGAAACCCGTGGTTTACGAAAAAGGAAAAACGATCCTAACGCTGAAAGAGAACCCTGATGAATATTTCTACGGCGGCGGTGTGCAGAACGGACGCTTTTCACATAAGGGAAAAGCTATAGCCATCGAAAACCAGAACAGCTGGACCGATGGCGGCGTGGCTTCTCCCACTCCTTTTTATTGGTCCACAAACGGCTACGGCTTTATGTGGTACACTTTCAAACAGGGGAAATATGATTTCGGCGCCACAGAAAAGAATACGGTAAAACTATCCCACGATACAGACTATCTGGATGTTTTCTATATGATCAATGATAGCCCGGTCGCCCTATTGAACGACTTTTACCAACTGACCGGTAACCCAATACTGCTGCCCAAGTTCGGATTCTATCAGGGACACTTGAACGCTTACAACCGCGACTATTGGGTAGAAGACGAAAAGGGTATCCTTTTCGAAGACGGCAAGCGCTACAAGGAAAGCCAAAAAGATAATGGAGGTATCAAGGAATCGCTGAACGGAGAAAAGAACAACTACCAGTTCTCTGCTCGCGCCGTGATCGACCGCTACAAGAACCACGATATGCCGTTAGGTTGGTTGCTGCCGAACGACGGTTACGGAGCCGGCTACGGACAGACCGAAACATTGGACGGTAATATCCAAAACTTAAAGAGCCTCACCGATTACGCTCATAAGAACGGTGTCGAAATCGGTCTTTGGACACAATCCGATCTGCATCCGAAAGACAGCATCAGTGCCTTGCTGCAACGCGACATTGTAAAGGAGGTACGAGATGCCGGTGTACGAGTCCTGAAAACAGACGTGGCATGGGTCGGTTGGGGCTACTCGTTCGGTCTGAACGGTGTGGCTGATGTCGGACATATCATGCCGTATTACGGAAACGACGCACGTCCGTTCATCATCTCTCTCGACGGTTGGGCCGGCACGCAGCGTTATGCCGGAGTCTGGTCGGGCGACCAGACAGGCGGACAATGGGAATATATCCGTTTCCACATCCCGACTTATATCGGCTCCGGGCTTTCCGGACAACCGAACATCACATCCGACATGGACGGTATTTTCGGTGGCAAGAACCTCGTGATGAATACCCGCGACTTCCAGTGGAAGACCTGGACGCCGATGGAGCTGAACATGGACGGCTGGGGATCGAATGAGAAATATCCGCATGCCTTAGGCGAACCGGCAACTTCCATCAACCGCTGGTACCTGAAAATGAAATCCTGCCTGATGCCGTATGCTTACAGCATTGCCCGCGAAGCGGTAGACGGCAAGCCGATGATTCGCGCCATGTTCCTTGAAGATCCGAATCCTTACACCTTTGGTAAAGCTACACAATACCAGTTCATGTACGGGCCGTACTTCCTCATCGCGCCGATCTACCAAGAGACGCAAATGGATGACAAGGGAAATGACATCCGTGATGGTATCTACCTGCCTGAAGGCGAATGGTTCGACTATTTCACCGGTGAGAAATATACCGGCGGCTGCGTGGTCAACAACTTCGCTTCCCCACTTTGGAAACTTCCGGTATTCGTAAAAGCCGGTGCGATCATCCCGATGACGAACCCGAACAATAACGTAGGGGAAATCGACAAGAATTTGCGCATATATGAGCTTTACCCGTCCGGATATAGCGAGTTCGTCGAATATGACGATGATGGTATAACGCAGGCTTATCTGAACGGCAAAGGGACAACCACACGGATCGAAATCAAGAACAATGACCCATCAAAAGTCTCAATCACTATCCATCCGACAACAGGCGATTTTGACGGTTTCGTGAAAGACAAGGCAACCGAACTGCGTATCAATCTCTCGGAAATGCCGAAGAAGATCACCGCTAAAGTCGGTTCCTCCAAAGTGAAACTGGTAGCCGCCCGTTCGATGAACGAATACCAGAACGGTACGAATGTCTATTTCTACGATGTTGCCCCGAACCTGAACAAATTCGCCACCAAAGGAAGCGAATTCGAAAAGAAGACAATCACCAAGAACCCTCAGTTGTTAGTAAAACTAGCTCCGACAGACATCAGCATGAACGGAACGGTTATCACCATCGATGGTTACCAATTCGACACGCCCGACACCCACCGCGTTTCTACCGGTTCTTTGGCCGCGCCGATCGCACAGGTGACGGATGGGAACACGGAAGCTTACACACTAAAACCGACTTGGAATAAAGTTCCCGGCGCCGACTTCTATGAAATAGAATTTAACGGCATGCTTTATACGCAGATCAAGAATGCGGAACTGCTGTTCGACAACCTCTCAGCCGAAACAGACTATTCGTTCAAAATTCGCTCAGTCAACAAGGACGGTTATTCAGACTGGTCTACCTTCTCCGTCAAGACCAAATCCAACCCGCTGGAATTTGCTATCAAAGGCATCCGTGGAGAAGTGACAGCCGAAGAACAGGAAGGCTTTGAAATCTCCCGCTTGTTCGACTATGCCGAGTTAGGCGATATGTTCCACACGAAATACCGCAAGAACGCAATGCCGTTCGATATGATCATCGATCTACGCACCATCAACCAACTGGATAAGTTCCATTATCTGTCCCGCCAGGATGGAGGCAACGGAACGATCCTTGCCGGCGACGTGGCCTACAGCATGGATAAGGAAAACTGGACAGCGGTCGACTCGTTCCGCTGGGAACGTAATGGTGACATGAAAGTATTCACTTTCAAGGACCAACCGAAAGCCCGCTACATTAAATTGCATATTACGGAAGGTGTCGGCAACTACGCTTCCGGACGCGAATTATACGTATTCAAGGTTCCGGGCACGGAAAGCTATCTGCCAGGTGACATCAATAACGACAAAAAGATCGACACAAACGACTTGACCTCGTACATGAACTACACAGGGCTACGCCGTGGTGACAGCGATTTCGATTATGTCAGCGCAGGTGATATTAACCGGAACGGTCTGATCGATGCTTACGACATATCGGTCGTGGCAACCCAATTGGAGGACGGCATCGAGAATCCAGGTACGGACCGTGTAGCCGGAACGATCTTCCTTTCCACTCCGAAACAGACGTACAACGCCGGCGAAACAGTCGAAATCACCGTCAAAGGTGACAGTGTCAAAGCTGTCAACGCTTTGAGTTTCGCATTGCCTTACGACCAACAGGATTATGACTTTGTCGGCATCGAACCGGCAAACCTCGGTACGATGGAAAACCTGACATACGACCGCCTGCATACCAGCGGTCAAAAGGCGCTCTATCCTACTTTCGTCAATCTCGGAGACAAACAAGTGCTCGAAGGTTCTGAAGATCTCTTCACCATCAAGTTGAAAGCGAAACGCAAAGTTACATTCAACCTGAAAGCAGTCGACGGCATCCTGGTTGATAAGAATCTGAATATGCAGAAGTTCTGAACAATGAATTTCTGATATAAACGAAAGCAGAAAGGCTTCGCCTACCGGACCATTCCGGGGTGAAGCCTTTTTCATTAAGATTATGAATGTTTTCTGCCCCACAGATGTTATCTTTGCAGAAAAAGCGATAGAACCATCGCATGACAAAGCAAACAAATACATTATGTACTCAGATAAAAAAAACATCCTGCAGCTCGTAGCCCTGCTCATCGAGCATAACATCAAGAAAATCGTTTTGTGTCCCGGCAGCCGCAATTCACCTATTGTACATACGATTGCCAATCACCCTTTCTTCTCCTGCTATCCGGTGACAGACGAACGGAGTGCGGCATTCTTCGCGATCGGGCTGGCATTACATGGCGGTAGTCCGGCTGCTGTCTGCTGCACATCGGGCAGTGCATTACTTAATATTCATCCTGCCGTATCGGAAGCCTTCTATCAGCAAGTGCCATTGGTCGTGATCTCAGCAGACCGTCCCGGGGCCTGGATCGGACAAATGGACGGGCAAACGTTTCCTCAACCGGGTGTTTTCGGTTCGCAGGTTAAAAAATCCGTCAACCTGCCGGAGATACATACTGATGAAGACGAATGGTATTGCAATCGTCTTATCAACGAAGCTCTGCTCGAACTGAACCATCATGGGAAAGGACCGGTGCATATCAATGTACCAATCTCGGAACCGTTGTTCCGCTTCACTACGGAGGAATTGCCCAAGGTACGCGTCATCACCCGCTACCAAGGATTAAATGTCTACGACCGTGAATATACAGGGTTGATCGAGCGGCTGAACAACTACAACCGTCGCATGATCGTTGCCGGTCAGATGAACCTGATCTATCTTTTTGAAAAGAAATATTCCAAACTGCTATACAAGCATTTTGCCTGGCTTACCGAGCACACAGGTAACAAGACCATTCCCGGCATCCCGGTAAAGAATTTCGACGCCGCCCTTTACGCCCTGCCAGAAGAAAAATTAGAGAAGATGGTTCCTGACCTGCTGATCACATACGGTGGACATATCGTGTCGAAACGCCTCAAACAATTTCTCCGCAAGCATCCGCCACGCGAACATTGGCATGTTTCGCTTAGCGGAGAAGTAACAGACCTTTACGGTTCCCTGACAACCGTTATCGAGATGGACCCGTTCGAATTTCTCGAAAAAATCGCTTACCTGCTGGAAAACCGGACAACGGAGTTTCCACGCATCTGGGAAAACAACACCCGCGACCTGCCACAACCGGAATTCAGCTATTCGGAAATGGCTGCTATCGGAACATTGATCAAGTCGCTTCCAACACCTGCGGCCTTGCATTTAGGCAACAGTTCAGCCGTACGTTACGCCCAGTTATACACACTCCCAGAAGATGTCGAAGTCTGCTGCAACAGGGGGACGAGCGGCATAGAAGGATCGCTTTCGACTGCCATCGGTTACTCCGTTTGTTCAGACAAACTGAATTTTGTAGTGATCGGCGATTTGAGTTTCTTTTATGATATGAACGCACTTTGGAACAGCAATTTCGGCTGTAACCTACGTATCCTGCTGCTCAATAACGGAGGAGGTGAAATATTCCAAGCACTTCCCGGACTAAAAATGGAGGATAAAACACGCCGTTTCGTGACAGCTACACACAAAACTTCTGCCAAAGGATGGGCCAAAGAAAGAGGATTCTCTTACCTTCCCGTCCATAACGATGAAGAACTGACGAGTGCAATGGCTGTTTTCACCCAGTCCGCCCCCCACAACCAACCAATGTTGATGGAGGTATTCACAGATGCGTCTGAAGATGTACGGCTACTCAAAGAGTATTTCCACCAACTAAAAAAATAAGAACATAACTCATAATTTATAATTCTAAATTCATCTTATGGAAACAAAAAGAGAATGGACAACCATCAAAGAATATGAAGAAATCCTGTTCGATTTCTATAACGGAATTGCCCGCATCACTATCAACCGCGAACGCTATCGCAACGCTTTCACTCCGACAACGACGACGGAGATGAGCGATGCTCTCTATATCTGCCGTGAACGACCGGATATCAATGTTGTCGTGCTGACAGGAGCCGGAGACACGGCTTTCTGTGCTGGAGGTGATATGCATGTGAAAGGTCACGGTGGCTACATCGGTAAAGATGGTGTGGCACGGTTAAATGTACTCGATGTACAAAAGCAAATCCGCTCGATTCCAAAACCGGTGATCGCTGCCGTAAACGGTTTTGCAATCGGTGGCGGGCATGTGTTGCATGTGGTCTGCGACCTGACGATTGCTTCTGAAAACGCAATATTCGGACAGACGGGTCCTCGTGTGGGGAGTTTCGACGCAGGTTTCGGTTCTTCCTATTTAGCTCGCATCGTCGGCCAAAAGAAAGCACGTGAAATTTGGTTTCTTTGCCGCAAATACAATGCACAGGAAGCACTCGACATGGGTCTCGTGAACAAGGTCGTACCTTTGGATAAGCTTGAAGACGAATATGTCGGATGGGCCGAAGAAATGATGCTGCTCAGCCCGCTTGCCCTCCGTATGATCAAGGCAGGCCTCAACGCCGAACTAGACGGTCAAGCCGGAATCCAAGAGTTGGCTGGCGATGCCACCATGCTCTACTACATGACCGACGAAGCCCAGGAAGGTGGCAAAGCTTTCCTTGAAAAACGCCGCCCCCGTTTCGAAGATTATCCGAAATTCCCATAATCCAAAGTCACAATGGCTATGCACTATCACATAGAGATCCGCCCTAAGACCTTGTACTTCAAAAAGCCGGCAGGGACTTCGCGCGGGACCTACACGGAGAGGAAGAGTTGGTATATCTACCTCACCGCAGAAGAAACACCCGGCCGCCAAGGAATAGGCGAATGCGCTCCTCTGCCTAAACTGAGTTGCGACGACGTGCCTGGATATGAAGAAGTTTTGGCCAAGGCTTGCCAAAACTTCACCCGCACAGGCAGAATCGACGTGGACGGACTGCGCGATTATCCATCTATCCTGTTCGGTCTGGAGACTGCTTTCCGCCACTTTGAAGCCGGCTCCTTTGCCTTGTGGAACACTCCTTTCTCGCATGGCGAGGTGGGTATTCCTATCAACGGACTGATCTGGATGGGAAGCTATGAAGAGATGTTGGGACAAGTGACAGACAAGATAGAATCCGGCTTTCGTTGCATCAAGCTGAAAATCGGAGCGATCGACTTCGATAAAGAATTAGAAATCCTTCGTATCATCCGCAAACAATTTTCATCTGATGAAATCGAACTGCGTGTTGATGCCAACGGTGCTTTCTCGCCGAACGAAGCCATGAGAAAACTGAACTGTCTGGCAAAACTGGACCTGCATTCGATCGAACAACCGATCCGTGCAGGACAGTGGGAAGACATGGCTCTGTTAGCTGCTTCTTCTCCAGTTCCCATCGCCCTCGACGAAGAACTCATTGGCTACAACACACCGGAAAAGAAGAAAGAATTGCTTTCCTTCATTAATCCGCAATATATCATCTTGAAACCGTCTCTTCACGGAGGCCTATATGGTTGTAGCGAATGGATCAAGGAAGCTCAGGATCGGCAGATCGGCTGGTGGATCACTTCTGCATTGGAATCAAATGTCGGCCTGAACGCCATCGCTCAATGGTGCGCAACTTTCGACAATCCGCTTCCGCAAGGGTTAGGAACAGGTGGCCTCTTCACCAACAACATTGACTTGCCGTTGTCAATTAACAACGGACAATTAATAATTGACAATGGACAACAAACAATTGATAAGTAAGAAACATCCCGATAATTGTCAATTGTCAACAGTCAATTGCCAATTATCCGAATTCATTTCCGATTGGAAGTCTGCCTCTCCTTACTTGGAAGTACAAACTTCCGGTTCGACCGGTACACCCAAACGAATCATGGTCCGCAAGGAACAAATGGTAAATAGTGCCCGCCTCACCTGCGATTATTTAGGGCTGCGGCAGGGGGATAAAGCCCTCCTTTGTATGCCACTCCGATACATTGCCGGAAAGATGATGGTCGTACGGTCACTCGTGGCAGGGTTAGATTTGGTCATACGTGAACCTTCCGGGCATCCGATGGCAGACATCGACATGCCACTCCGATTCGCAGCCATGATTCCGTTACAAGTATACAACACGCTACAGGTTCCGGAAGAACGAGAGCGCCTCTGCCAAATCGATATCCTAATCATCGGTGGCGGCTCTATCGACCATGAACTGGAAACACGGATACAAGAATTGCCTATCTGCGTTTACTCCACCTACGGAATGACAGAAACTCTTTCGCATATCGCCCTCCGACGGTTGAACGGACCGGATGCATCTCCTTATTACACGCCTTTCCCGTCTGTCAAGCTATCACTCTCGACTGACGACACACTGATAATAGACGCTCCACTCGTCACCGACGAAACACTTGTCACTAACGATGTCGCCGAACTGCTCCCAGACGGCCGTTTCCGCATCTTAGGGAGGAAAGACAACATCATCAACAGCGGAGGCATAAAAATACAAACGGAGATTGTGGAAGAAATCTTGCGCCCCATCATTCCTACCAATTTTGCCATAACATCCGTTCCAGATCCAAAGTTCGGAGAGGCTATGATTTTATTGATCACCACAGGAAATGACCACTTCCCGAGTAAAAAGACAGCCTCTTCCCTTATTGGAGAACAATCTCTCTCATTACCTGAAAACAATCTCTTTTCCGAGCTGGAAGAAATGATATTTGGAATATTACCCAAATACCAACGTCCGAAGCACATCCTCCGGATTGAATCAATTCCTCTTACCGGTAGCGGAAAGATCGATCGGGCGGCATGCCGGAAATTGGCAATGGAAAGATATACAGGATAAATTAATTCGGGCATCAATTATTTAGTAATAAACATACAAAAACACTATATTTTATGAAGTATTTATCAATCTTCGCCTCCGTCCTTCTCGCCACGGCGTCCGCTTACGGACAAAGTGGGGAAAGTTGCCGGACAGCATCCGATCCGACTCTACAAAAGCCGGAATTATACGCAGGTTATGACTGTGTAAACCTACTCGACAGCACCGCTGTGACCGTGCAGCCTACCGGCTCCGGTTCTTTCACGGTCTGCAAAATCGTCAAAGTTATGAACACGCGCGGGGCCGTCGCCAATCGCATCCTCAAATACGATTACGATCCGCTGACGGCACATGCAGAGTTTCATCGTGTCACCATCTACAAAGCCAATGGCGACGTAATCAACCTCGATATCACCCAACAGCAGGATTATGCCGCTCCTGCCCGCGCCATCTATTGGGGAGCACGGCAGATCATGATGGAAATAGGCCGTCTCGATCCGGGCGATATCATCGATTATCAGATCAACAAAAAAGGTTTCACCTATGCCCTGTTGACTGGCGGTACAGGCAACGACGAATCCCGTTTCATCCCGCCCATGCGCGGACAATTCTATGATATCGTCCCCTTCTGGACAACCGAGCCAACTGTCCGCAAGGTATATAAGGTAAACATCCCGATGGAGAAAGAAATGCAGTTCCAGTTCTATCAAGGAGAATGCACCTCTTCCATGCGTTACGAGGACGGTCGGAAAGCTTATACGTTCGTCAGCACAGACATCATGCCGACCCGACGCGAACCGAACATGGTCGACCTGTTCGACGCCGCACCGAAACTGATGATGTCCAGCACACCACGCTGGCAAGACAAATCCCTTTGGTTTAACAAAGTGAACGAAGACTACGGCAGTTTCAGAGCCATTCCTGAAGCCCAGAAGAAAGTAGACGAATTGATCCAGGGCAAAAAGACGGAGATGGAAAAGATCGCCGTCCTCACCCACTGGGTTGCCGACAATATCCGTTACTCCGGTATCTCGATGGGCAAAGGCGAAGGCTACACGCTGCATAACCTGAAGATGAACTACACGGACCGTTGTGGTGTCTGTAAAGATATTGCCGGTACCCTGATCGCTTTCCTGCGTATGGCAGGCTTCGAAGCCTATCCAGCCATGACAATGGCCGGTAGTCGCGTGGAAAGCATCCCGGCCGACCACTTCAACCACTGTGTCGCCGTTGTGAAACTTTCCAGCGGAACCTATATGCCGCTCGATCCTACCTGGGTCCCCTTCTGCCGCGAACTGTGGAGCAGTGCCGAACAACAGCAAAACTATTTACCGGGAGTTCCCGAAGGTTCCGATCTCTGTCTCACGCCGGTTTCCGCACCGGAAAACCATTATGTCCGCATAAAAGCCAACAACCGCTTGGATGCCAAAGGTACACTGACAGGACAGTTCACGATCACAGCCGAAGGACAGTCGGACAGCAATATCCGCCGTATCTTCACCACCGGCTGGCAGTCGCAATGGCAGGCCGCATTGGAAAGCCAACTTCTTGCCGTATCACCTAAAGCTCGTCTTATCAGCGTGGACTATGGCAAAGACCCGAAGAACTACCAGGCTGCACCGATCAAAATGACATTCCGTTATGAAATACCAGGTTATGCCCTTTCAGGAGAAAGAGAAATGCTGTTCAAGCCGATGGTGATGAATAACCTTTATAACCAAGTAAAAAGTTACCTGCGCATCAACACCGACCTCGAAGAACGCCGGTATGGTTTCAAGGATGCCTGCTCACGTCTGGTCGAACTGGACGAAACGATCCAACTCCCCACAGGTTATAAGCTAGCGGGTAATGGAAAAGAAGACAGTGTGCAAAGTTCTGCCGCCGACTTCGAAGGTTCCCTCCGCCAGGACGGTAACAAAGTGGTGTTGCACCAAAAGCTAGCGCTGAAGAAACGCGTGTACGAGGCAGGCGACTGGAATGGTTTCCGTAACGCCGTGAATGCACATAAATCATTCGGGGATTATATCGTCATAAAACGATAAGGTCTTCCCTCTTCATAAATCACAAATTATAAATCATAAATCAAATGATACGAAACAAACATAAGTTCGCCTTCCTTCTTTGTATGCTACTAATGACTACGACAGTTTTTGGAGCATCGGAAGCCGAATACAAGAAATTAGCAAAGACCTGGACACTCAATGCCGACGGCAGCCAAGAGTTCCGCTATGACATGGAACTGACACTTTTCACCCACACGGCCATGAACGGCACATACGGAGAAAGCTTCATCGTGTACAATCCGCAATACCAGGAACTGAAGATCAACTCGTCTTACACCAAACAAAAAGACGGCACAATCATCAAGACACCGGACAATGCTTTCGTGGAAGTCCTTCCCCGCAACGCGGCTGATGCTCCGGCTTACAACCACCTGAAAGAAATGGTTGTCGTCCACACAGGCCTAGAACTGGGAGCAACTATCTATCTCGACTACACAGTCACATCCAAACCAGGCTATCTGCCGGAGGTAGACATTTTCGAAGAACTGCTCCAATCCTCTCCCGTCAAAGAATACACACTGACGATCGTGATACCCGAAGCCAAAGAACTTGCCTACACACTGACAAACAATCCGGCAAAAGCATCTGTCAAACGATCCGGTGGAACCTGTACGACAAGCTGGACATTACGTAACCTGCCAGCATCTTCCCGCGCTCCGTTCGTCTATGTCAAGAACGGCGACGTTCCTTTTCTCGCCGCCACGACTTACGCATCCGAAGGAGAAGCATTGGCAACCCTACTCAAACAGTTCAATCCGTCCGGCGATCCACAACTCACGACTCTGGCTGAGAGCCTGACCGAAGGGAAAAAAAAGGACGAAGACAAACTGGAAGCTATCCTCGAATACACGACCAACCACATTGCCAACAACGGGCTGACACTGGATCAGACCGGCTATCGCCTCCGCCCTGCCGATGCCGTCATGAGCACAGCGTACGGAACTGAAGCCGAAAAAGCCAATTTGCTCGCAGGCTTGTTGGATGGGGCCGGCTTCAAAGCCGAGCCAATGGCGACTTACCAGGCTTATGCAGACAAAGGGCTGGCGCTAAAGGCTGTCGACCAACTGTTCGTCTCCTGTATGGTGAACGGCGAATTATATTTATTCTCCACCTCTTCTACCCACCGTCCGCAAACGGTGAACTTTGACCGGACTCCTCTTTTCAGCCTGCAAACAGGAAAACCGGTAGCTATTGCCGTTCCACAGGATTACCTGATCAAGAGCGACATCGCAGTTCGTTTCAAAGATGGAAAAGTGACGACATCCACTAAAGAATCTGTCGGTAAAGAATTGATGCCTTATTTCACAACAGGTAACAGCGAAAACGAACAAACTGCTCCTTTAAAGGTGGAAAACGGGTATGCAACGATCTCACTGCCGGATGCCGGATATGGCTTCTCCCATCTGCCTTATGGCTACCTGAACAGCCAGCGGAAAGAAAACCTGCTGATCCCACGCCCTGTCAACGAAGTCTATACATACACGATCGAATGTCCTGAAAATATGGAACTGCGCACCCCGGAAACCGACAAGACGATCCGCAATGCCGCCGGTAGCCTGACCATCTCCGTCAAGAAAAACGGACGTACGGCAACCGTCACCCGTAGCCTGGAACTGAACAAACAACTCTATACACCTGCCGAATACAAGGAATTGCGCCAGCTTCTGACAGAATGGAGCGACATAAACGGAAAGACTCTATTGTTTTCAGTACGATAAAGACAATTACTTTTAGGATGGCCGATACTGCCTGTTATATTAATGCCGATATCAGCCATCCCCAAAAAGCCTTGATCTTTTGGTAAGAGGTTTCAAAATGTACTTGCCCCGTACTTGACGCGGGAACAAGTACATTTTGAGACACCACCAACAGATAAATCATTAATTAAACATCTAAAATAAATCAAATATGAAACTACTAAATCTAACCGCTGCCCTCTTTTTAGGAGGTGTTCTGCAAGCACAAAACCCTTTACCGGCCATTCATCCGCAGCCACAGGAAGTTACATTATCTACCAACCGGATGAAAGCGCCTCATGGCTTTACTCTTTCCGGCATGCAACATCCGGATGAAGATGCTATGCGCCTGATCAGACAAACTTTGTCGATAACAGACAACTCCGAAGCGCTACCGCTCAAAATTACATCGCTGGAAGACCGGACACCCGAACTGAAACGTTCAGGAGCCTATCTATTAGTTATCACACCAGAAGAAATCGACATTGCAATTTCCGACAGTCGCGGTCTTTTCTACGCAGCACAGACATTGCAACAATTGGCCCAAACCGACGGACAAGGCAATACGACACTGCCACTCGGAGTTATCAAAGACTATCCTGACGTCGCCTACCGTGGAACTGTCGAAGGTTTTTACGGCGATCCCTGGAGCCATACCGACCGCATCGAGCAGCTTCGTTTTTATGGAAAGATGAAGATGAACACCTATATCTACGGACCGAAAGATGATCCTTACCACAGTTCCCCAAACTGGCGCAAGCCTTATCCGGAAAAGGAAGCAGCACAGATCAAGGATCTCGTGAAGGAAGCCGCCGCCAACAAGGTAGACTTCGTCTGGGCGATCCATCCGGGCCTGGACATCAAATGGACAGATGAAGACCGGATGAATGTGCTGAACAAGTTCGGTATGATGTATGATTTGGGAGTCCGTTCCTTCGCAGTCTTCTTCGACGATATTTCCGGTGAAGGGGCCAAGGCAGACAAACAAGCCGACCTGCTCAACTTCCTGCAAAAGGAGTTTATCGAGAAGAAAGAAGGCGTCAGCCCGCTGATCATGTGTCCGACCGAATATAACCGGGCCTGGGCGGGAAGCGACTATCTGGATGTGCTGGGCAGAACGCTCGACCCGGCAATCCATGTGATGTGGACCGGCAACAGCGTGATCCATGATATCACACTCGAAGGGCAGGAATGGGTGAACAAACGTATTCAGCGCCCTTCGTATGTCTGGTGGAATTTCCCTGTAAGCGACTACTGCCGCGACCACCTGCTGATGGGACCGTCTTACGGGCTCGATCCGAATGTGGCACATGCCATGTCCGGTTTCGTCGCCAACCCGATGGAACGGGCGGAAGCTTCCAAAGTAGCCCTTTACGGAGTTGCCGATTATGCCTGGAACATGAAAGCCTATAATCCCGAAAGCGATTTCGCAGAAGCCTGCCGTTATGTTTTGCCAGAGGCACCGGAAGCATTCCGGACGTTCTGCGAGAACAACTGTGATCCCGGGCCAAACGGACACCGTTACCGCCGCGACGAATCCATCCGCTATGCCGAATCTGCCGAAGCATTCCTCCATGACTTCCGCCAGCACAACTATAATGCAGATGCCGCTGACCGGATGAACCGACTGTTCGCCGAGATCACAGCCGCCCCTGCCGCCATCGAGACAAGCCGCAACAAGGCGCTGATAGACGAAATCAAACCGTGGCTGATGCAGTTCCACCTGTTAGGGAAAGCCGGACAAAAGGCTATCCGCACTGCCGAAACCGGACAAGGCGAGGATCGTGCCGCCACCTGGCAATCGTATCTGTCGCTCACCTCGTTGCTCGACAGCATGCGCACGATCGACCGGACCTACAATCAGAATCCGTATCAGAAAGGCGTGAAAGTCGGCTCACGAGTCCTGACCCCGTTCGTACAGGAGATACATTCAGGTGTCGGAAGCAACCTGCTGTTTGCAGACCAGACAGATGCTGCCACCCAGATGAGTAAGGCCTCTATCCTGACGGATATCGAACAATTGAAATATCAGCCGTTGAAGGAAGGCAAAGACCAGATCGGATACAACCGCCTGAACGAAGTACTGCGTATCGAGCCGGGACAGTCCTTCGGCCTTACCTGGGAATTGCAGAAAGAGGCCACCTCTTTCAACTTCAGCCTGCCGAAAAGCGAAAACAGCGGACGGGTATTCGAATGGTCCGCCGACGGCAGACAATGGACGACTATCGCCGACATCCCCGCCGACCAGGCCCGCTTCAAATTGGAAAAGCTCGCTCCCGGAGCACGCTATATCCGTATGCGTAATGCAACTGACAAGCAGATGCAAATCTACCTGTACGAATTTGCCGTGACAACGAAAGAAGATACCTCCATCGACCCCGTCCGCCTGATGTATGACAAGAACCTAGAATCTGTCAACACATTGACCGCAAGTTCACGCATCACGATTGATAAGGAAAAGGACGGTTCACTCGAACTGTACTTGTCCGGCTCCCCTTGCAGCCAAGTTGTGGTAGAAGGCGCACCGTTGAAAGGGAAAGTGAAACAAGTGCTTTACTCCGGCCCGGCAAATTATATCAAGCTGAAAAAAGAAGCCTTGGAGAGTGTAAAGGCATTAGAACTATATAACGCAGGATCATCCCCTGTCAACATCCACGAGATCAATTGACAAAGAACAACGGACAATTGACAATCAAGCTGCAAAAACATTTAATTGTCAATTGTCCATTCTCAATTGTCAATCGTTCAATCCATCGGATACCGCACCCCCCATTCGGAGCGAAGATCATCCAGCATCTGCATGATGTGCAAAGTTTCCGCATGCGGCATACAAGGCGTTTCGATCTTTCCCTCACGGATCGCGTCGATGGAAGCCTGCACCTGATACTCGAAACCCGTTATCTGTGGCGGACAGGTATAGCGAGCCACTTCCTCATGATTGACCGAATAGACGACTGCCAACTGCGGGTTGTTGATATTATCGACGATTATATATCCTTTATCCCCCGAAATAACTCCCTGACGATCGTTCGCACAGAAAGCGGTCATTTGTAAAACAGCCATCCGATGATTCCGATACACAAAAGTAATGCTGCTCTGCAAATCCACTCCCGTCTCCCCTTTCACGCAGGCAGAAGTAATCCCCGTAATTTCCGAGCCGAAAAGCATCCTTGCAAAGTTGATCGGATAAACGCCGATATCCAGCAAAGCACCGCCACAAAGTTCCGGTTTGGCGATGCGCTCCTTCTCGGCAATCGGATATCCGATATTGGCCGTCAGCATCATCACGCGTCCGATCGTCCCGCCGTCAACCAGTTCGCGGAGCGTCTCGGAGAAAGGCATATAACGTGTCCAAATCGCCTCAGTCAGGAAAACCTGTTTTTCTTTCGACAGGCGTATCAACGTCTCCGCCTGCTCTGCATTGGCGGTAAATGCTTTTTCACATAAGACCGGCTTACCCTTTTCGAGGCACATCCGCGCCTGCTCAAAATGATGGGAATGCGGGGTGGCGATATAAATCAACTGTACTTCGGGATCATCTGCCAAATCCTCGTATGATCCGTAAGCCCGCGTAAAACCCCATTCACAGGCAAACCCTTCGGCATTTTCCTGGTTACGGGAAGCGACTGCATACGGTTCAACCCCTTCCATATCGCGCAACGTATGCGCCATTTTGCGGGCGATATGCCCGGCTCCTATAATTCCGACTTTAAAACGTTCCATTAGCTGTCATTTTTTATCAGGTAAATATACAAAAAATTCCATGCCCATGAAACTTTTACCTCACAAGCATGGAATTCAAAAGCGATCCGCAATACTATATCCTACTCCATAATCACCACCACCGGATTATCCTCCTCACCCACCTTTTTCAAGGCGGCCACTTCGGCAGGGATATCCGTTTCACCGGCGTTATCCTCGAACCAGGAGACGACTTCTTCCGAAGGGAGAATGGCAGCAAATTCGCCCGAAGCGGAGACAGATACGGGCTGTAAGGGAAGGAAGCCATTCGTATCGTCGGTTATCTTGTCATCGAGAGGAGAAACCCTGACGGCTCCGTCCGCCTTCCGGTAAAGGGCATTATAAGTCTTCTGTTTGTCGTTATAGACATTCGTCATAAAACGGAAAAGGATCACATCTTCGTTTTCCATGAACTTTGTCGGGTAGATAGCATCTTTCTTATCCTCGAAACGCTCGTTGTAAGACCAACTGTAGACACCTAAATCCAGCACGCGCACAGGTTGCAGCTCTTTCGCTGCCGACACCCGATAGATCGTATCATTATAAGACTGGCGGAAATAAAGATCCTTGCCCGCATGCCAGAAACAACTGTTGCCAAGCGGATAAATGGCAGACCTGCCATCCTTATATTTTATGAACGCCAAACCATCTCCCCCATCTTTCAAGACCGAGATGGAAACAATATCGTCCGGAGTGATCGCCTTGTCTCCTTCCTGCCCGACCGGTAACGATTCCACACGGACAATCACATCTCCACGGAACAGAGCGATACGGGCCGGCAAACTGTCGGTAGCCGAATAATAACCAGCGATAAGATCCGCATCCAGATAGTCGAACACTCCCATTGCCGGAAACTCATCGACGGAAACCGAAGGAGTCCAGATATGGTCGAATCGACCGTCCGCCCCGTAAACAACGATTTATTTTTCCAGCCATGAAAACTTAATTGGCCGGTATACGGGTTCTGCCATCCTCCGTAGACATCCGAATAGCCTTCAGGATCTTCCCCCACATGCCCGACCGAACGGATAAAGCGACCCGTTTTTTTGTCGAATAGCTGGCAGCGGTCCCGACCGGATGTCACAACAATCCAATCATTCAGGATAGTTGCATACGCTCCCTGCCCCACCAGGCAACTATCGGTCGTTTCCAAGGCGACATAGCGTATTTTCTTGAAACAGTCGGAAGTCTTCAACTCCGTCTGATTCTCAAAAGCAACTCCCAAAGGAATCGCTTCGAGTTTTGCCACCTTTGTTTCCCCTCCGTCACTGCAAGCAGCAAGAAAAAGACATGCCACTGCCACAAACACATGATTTTTCATACGATTTTCATTTTACTTTAGAAGAGGCTTTTTTCGTTGTGATCAGGATCACGCCTCCGACTGCTTTTTTTCCGTACATTTCGATGGCGCTCTTATCTTTCATTATCGATATCGATTCGATTTCGTTTGGATCGACCTTGTCCAGTCCACCCGTATATTCGACACCGTCAATCATGACAAGCGGGTCCGGCTTGGCATACCGGACACCTTCGGCAGGACGCATATTCGATTTAAATTCCAGAGGACGCAAGAGAGGCTTGTCTTTTTTTGTTTGCAACATCTTTTTGTCCTGTCGGGATGTGAGGACTTCGGCAAACTCCACTTCGGAGATATTTTCCAACCGACGGGAGATTTCAGGGCGGGCGAACGCAGCAACGGCAACGGCTGCAAGAGGAAGCACATAAAGGAACTTCAAGCGAGCCCAGGGGTTCGATTTTTGTTTTAACATCATAGTAATCCGCTTTTTAAGTTTACTGTGGTCGAAACTGTTGGCCATAGAGGTAAAACGCTGTGCTCCGACCGCTTTCTTTATTAATAACAATTGATAATGCTTTGCATCCACGCCATGTGCGATCACACTCTCGTCCGCCTCATACTCATGCACGTTCTGCAGTTCCTGCTTGAGCAACCAAACAGCGGGATTGAACCAATGCAGGACGGCACAACATCCGGCAAACCACATATCCAATGAATGGCAAGCTCTGATATGCGCCTGTTCATGCGCCAGGATTTCAGCTCCGCTCTCTTCCATATCGATGCGGGAGATAACAATATATTTCATCCAACTGAAAGGCGGGACCGTCAGGTCGGTCACGACAAGCCGCGTACCATCTTCCAATACGGCCCGCTCGCCCGAACGTATCAGACGCACGATCTGGCAGACGGAATAGAGGAACCGTCCTGCAAAAAAGAGGCATCCGCCGGCGTAGATCATAAACAAGGCCGCCAACCAAGACGGAAAGCGACTCTCTTCTTCCACAGGAGTTCCGCCCATTTGCAAGAACCGTTCGAGTTCCAACGCCGTACGTTGTACGGCGACCGGCTCATCGGCGGCAAGCTGTACAAAAGGAATCGCGATTGAAAAAACTATCACACCAAGAAGAGCCATCCGATTGAAACGGTGGAACGTATCCCGGCTCAAAAGCAGGCGATAGAACAGATAGAACACTGCCAGACAGCAGGTGGATTTTATTATGAATACTAAAAATGCTCCCACGTTGAAAGAATTAAAATTAATAATAATGAATCCCCCCCCCTCTCTTAATCATCAATTGTCGATTGCCTGTTGTCAATTGATTCTATCAGCTCCTTCAGTTCCTCCACCGAAATCTCCTCCTCCTTCACCAGCGAAGAGATAACACCGAGGTAGGAATTGTTGAAATACTTGGCAATGACGTTTTTCAACGTGCTCCGGCTATAATCGGCTTCTGTCACCGCAGCATAATATTGGTAGGTATTGCCAAACGTATGATGTGCCAGAAAACCTTTCTCCTCCAATCCGCGTACGATCGTGGAAAGGGTGTTGAAATGCGGCCTCGGCTCATCGTAAAACTCAAGCAGTTGTTTGACGAACAAAGGGCCTTTCGTCCAGAAATAGCCCATGATTTCTTCTTCTCTTGCAGTCAGTCGTTTCATGATATCTTGTTTGTTCGGGGCAAATATAACTAAAAAAAATAGTTTGCAAACTATTTCAATTAGTTTATAAACTATTTTTTTTAGTGGAACAGGAGTTGTAAAAAGTAAAAAATCCTGTCCGAAGTTCGGACAGAACTTCAAGAGTCCTAAAAACGCTGTCCGATCTCCGGATCGCATTTCAAAAACACCAAAAGTCCGGTCCGGGCTTCGGACAAAACCTCGAAAATCCTCAAGATGCCATCCGAGCTTCGGATCATATCACAAGAAGATTTGAAGTCCTTGCCGAAATCCGGAACGTATTTTTCGAGTATTTCAAATCATTTCCGAAATAAATGAGATTATTTGATAGACTGTGAAAATTAATGACTATCTTTCGAATCAATTAATTACAATCAATAATAGAACAACATGAAAAAAATTATCCGGATTCTAAATCTAGACATTCATTCCCTGAATAATGCCGAATACAAAAACTTCATGGAGCGCTTCTTCAAACTGATCCCGCTCAAGGCTGTATCAGGAGAGGGAGACCGCCCCAGTGAACTCCGCCTCTTGGGCGAAGAAGAAAACATGACATCGGATTTCGTAGGGATCAGCGATGAGGACAAGGCGACATTCAATGCCGACATGCTTCTCCTGACAGATGTCGTCAACCAGTCGCGCACGAACGACAACACGGCTCTGCTGCTCAATCTCGACAAGCGTCGCGATCCGTTGGTTTCATTCATCATCAACACGACCTCCATCGGACGTAAAAGTTCGAATCCTGCATATGCACAAGCATGCATCAGCTTGTATAATATCTTGAAACCGTATCGCGGCATACAAAACATTCCGATGCAACAGGAAACCGCACAGATCAAAGGCATGCTCTACGATCTCGACAAACCGGAAAACAAACAGAAGATAACGCTTCTGCATCTCGACGACACCGTCTCCGAGTTGCGTAACGTAAATGACGAATTCGACGCATTGTCCAGCGACAGAACCAACGAACGGGCGATCAATGCAGTCGGGACGGCGAAGGAAATACGCCACCGCCTCAACTCGCAATACGACTATATCACTACCACCATCTTTGCCCACAGCATTGCGGTCCCGTCGGACGAGGCAACGCTTTTCATCACGCAACTCAACCAGCTGATCGATGAAACCCGCACCGCCTACAACCTGCGCAAAGGTATCACCGCATCCAATAAGAACAAAGGGCAGGGCGGCAATGACGAACGTCCGGGCGAACTTTAAGCCCTCTCATCCCTTCTGCAACAGATAACCCATCAAGCACGAACCGACATGGTTTACAACAATAACCCATGTCGATCCGTGCTTATTTTCACCCTTTTCATACGCCTCCGAAGGACTATTTCATGATAAGAATTATTAAAATACTTATTGATAACATTTTTTAATAGGCACTGAACATTTCCCTTTTTCCAAGCTGTTTACCTCCACACCACCTCCCCATCCATCCCTGGAATAACATCGGAGGACAGAGCAATCTCATCCAATTGCAAATCCAAGGGGGACGAAAAATAAAATCGTAATTCTCTATAATAATCAAGCAGAACTTTTGCATCGGAAAAACACCAGCTTCCGCTACACTCCCGCTCCCCTTTGCCGCAATCGCCACTACACACCTCTTCCCCTGCCGCAGAGCTTTTTAAGTTAAGAAACGGATTAATCCGCATTTCCTTCCGGCTCCCGGAGTCGTAAACAAATCAAAACGGCTCTTGGTTATTGAATGCAAAATCGTATCTTTCAGTCACAAATCCCGAACATCTCATTGAAAAGGCGATCAGGTATGGAGGTAAAAACCAATTCATCGGAGTAGGAATCTAGACATTATTATTGCTATAGGGAATTGGAAATTATAAATTCACGCCCTTATTAAATTCTCAAAACCTGCGAATAAATAAGAGCTTTTTTAATGAAATGAATCGGGTTTTTCATATATGTTTTCTATCTTTGTCGTGGTAATTGGACCTTGAAGCGTCAAGGAAACATTATTTTATGATTTATATAAAAAGCGTTTTGGTTTATCCTTAAGTAGAAATCTAGACAATTTCAAGCCATAGAAGGGTCATAAACAAAAATGCTCATGTTTCGATTATATACCCAATGTATATAGCATAAGGGCGTGAGCAAACTGTTGTATAGTACTGCATGGCGGGTTGTCTAGAACCTCTACTTAAGTCCGAACAACAGTCCTCACGCTTTTTCATTTTATAATACGCCCGATTTTGGAGGACTACCGGACAATTTAACAAAAATGCCTATGAATTAATAAGATAATATTTTTTCCCACAATAAGCGATTTTAGTATTATCCCTAAGTAGAAATCTAGACAATTTCAAGCCATCCGGGAGAAGTAGCTAAACAATGAGTTCCTTACGTTTTATCGTATCTGTAAAGCGTGGGCTATGTTTATACTTATCAGGATTAGCGATAGTATTAAAGACAACAGTCCCGCGCTTTTTCATCTTAGACAAATCCACCCGGGGACAGGGTACGGAAAGAAAAACAATAACGATAAAACAACTATTATATGACTACAAAAAGAGCTCTAATCAAGGAATTGGCACAACGGATGGAATGTACGGACGTTGCCGCGAAGAAGTTTCTGAATTCATACATCGAACTAATAACCGAAAAACTTTCAGAAGGTGAAGGGGTGAGCATTCATTATTTTGGCAAACTGGTTCCCCATTACCAAACAGAGCGTCCGGGACGTAACCTTCGTACAGGTGAAGAATGTAAAATACGCGCCCGCACATCAGTAAAATTCAAAGCCAGTGAAATACTGATTCAAAAACTGAATCCTGGAAAATAAAACAAAAAGAGTGCACCGAAATCCGGCGCACTCTTTTTGTTTTATCGTTTCGGGATATCTACCGATGTTTCCTGTTCACCCAATAAGTGGCGGGAGAAATAGTCGACCATACGCCAGTAGAAATATTCGTCCATATCGCCAAAACCGTGGCGTTGCTGCGGAAGGAGCAACATGTCAAAACGCTTTCCGGCACGGATCAGGGCATCTGCCACACGTAGCGTATTGCCCGGATGGACATTGTTGTCGATGTCACCATGTACGAGCATCAAATGACCTTTCAGCCGACTTGCGATCTCTTCGTTCGTCTTGATGTTGTAGACGAAAGTCGTATCACCCTTTTCGCTGACCACTTCCTTCACGCCATGATGCGTCTCGCTCCACCAACGGTTATAGATACGGTTATCATGGTTTCCGGCACACGAGACGGCTGCCTTGAAGAAGTCGGGATATTGCAGTATAGCAGCCGTAGACATGAAACCTCCACCCGAATGGCCGTGGATACCGACACGGTTGATGTCGATGAATGAATAGCGGTTGGCCAGTTGCTCGATAGCCGCTTTCTGATCCGCCAACCCATAATCACGCAAGTTGCCATAGCCGAAGTTATGATACCATTTCGAACGGCTCGGATGTCCGCCCCGGTTTCCGACCGTGATCACAATAAAGCCGGCCTGTGCCAGACGATCCGTGCGCACACTCATACGGCTGAACGGATAAACGGTTGCTTCGACTTGCGGGCCCGGATATACATAATCGATGATCGGATACAGGGCCGTCGAATCGAAATTAAACGGTTTATACATCACACCATAGAGGTCGGTCACGCCATCCGCAGCCTTCACCTTGAAAGGTTCGGGAAACTGGTAACCGGCAGCCAGCAACCCAGAGAAGTCGCTCTCTTCAAGCGTCATCAGCTTGCGGCCGTTACTATCCATCAAATCCGTACGCGGGATAGTGTTCACACGCGAATAATTATTGACCACAAAGGCTGCATTGTCATCCATGCTGACCGTGTGGAAATAGTCGCCCGGAGTGACTTGCTGCAAACCACTTCCATCGAGGCCCACACGATACAGGTGTTCGTAGTAGGGATTCTCATCTTTCTCTTTCCCGTTAGCCAGGAAGTAAACGACACGTTTGGCTTCGTCCACTTTCACGATCTGGTCTACATGCCAGGGGCCGCGTGTGATGCGGTTCTTCAGGTTACCTTCTCCGTCATAGAGGTACAGGTGCGCCCAGCCGTCACGTTCGCTCCACTGGATCAACTCCTTGCCATCACCTACGGCTGCCAACGGGCGGACTTCCTGATAAGTATTCATACGTTCCTCGATAATCGGACAGATCGAATCCTGTCCGACCGTATACGAACAGATGTCGATACGGTGCAGGTCGCGGCTCGAACGAGTAACGAAGAAACGGTTATTGTCGCCCAGCCAGACACTCGCCACCTCTTTCCGATCACGGTCTTTCTGCCTCCACGGCTTACGTGCCAAGCGCAATGTCTGATCTTTGAATGCTGATGTGCGGATTTCCTTATAGCTGTTGTCGTTCATGTCGAACAAGAATAGATGCTGGACAGGCGCTTCTTTCTCACCGGGCATCTGGTATTTATAGGTTTCCAGCGTCGGACGAGGCGAAGCCATAGAGTTGATTACCCACAAGTCTTTCACGGCACGCTCGTCTTCAACCGTCACGGCAAAATAACGGGAATCGGGTGACCAGACAATCCCCCAAACACCTTTCCGCTTGCCGTTGCAAAGCGTGTCGGTGTTCAGCAAGCTATAGGGCTGGCCGAAACCAAAGTCTTTCACACCGAAAGTAGTGAGTTGTATATCCGTAACCGTACTATCCTTATCGTCTTTCTTCAACTTCTCGTAATCCTCGCGGGACATCCGATAGAGGTTCAGGTCTTTTGCATACACGACTGTTTTGCCGTCGGGCGAGAAAGAGGCCCAGTCGGGATATTCCGTTTCTTTCTTCTTTTCTTTGAGCCAAGTCAGCTTACGCGTGGGATAGTCGTAGGAGAAAAAGAATATCTCTTTCTTCGGACCTTTGTCTTTGTCGGTACTGTCTTTTTTAGCCTCTTGCGAAGAGGTGATCTGGAAAGTAAAAGTGCGACCGTCCTCTCCAGCTTCGAGCTTCTGGATGGGTAGTTGCTGGGCAGTGAACGGGTCTTTGACGATCTCGGTTATCTGTGCGGCAATATCGTCGAGGTCAAAAAGCGGACGTTTCGTCTTCGCCACCGGATCGACGACATACCAGACTTTGCCGTTGCCGGTCTTATATTCATACCAGAAACTACTGCCCTTCCGGAACCAGTGCGGATCGACAGATGTGGAGAAAAGCATCGTGTTCAGCTTCTCCTTCGTGAAACGTTCGGCCTGGACGTATCCGGATAGCCGCTCCGCTTCCTGCCCTTTCGCTTCCGTGCCACAAAACATCCCAGCACAAAGCATCACTAATAGTAGTTGTTTTTTCATTTGACGTTGTTTATATATAAGTTGTTATTGCAGATAAATCATCATTTAACCATGAATGATTACATAAATAAAAAGGCTGCATATAAAGTATTGACATTATATACAGCCTCTTTCGTTTGTTTATTTATATTATACCGGAAGAGTACCACCGATCAGGATAACAACCAGCAAAGCCAAAATTGCATACAATTCGGGGAATACGGCCATCACCATAGTAGCACCGAACACATTGTGGCCGGCTCCAACGCCTGCGATACCATTTGCACAAACCTCTGCCTGACGGATAGAAGAGAACAGACCTGCAAAACCCAACACCAGGCCTGCACCGAAGATAGCGGTCGCATTCAACATTGTGATGCTATCAACTAAAAATTTCTGCATCATGAAGTAACCTACAAATCCATACAATCCCTGAGAAGAGGGCAACGCGCTTAATGCGATGTAAGTACCCAGTGCATCGGGATTTTTCTTCATTGCTCCGACAACGGCATTACCCGCAATCGTTACCCCATAACTACTACCGATGAAAGTCAGACCTGTCATCAACGCAATACCCAGATAAGCTAATAAAATTGGTTCCATAATGATAATTGTTTTAATTTATTTTTTTGTTATTGTTTAATTTACTTTTAATAATAGATAAACATACCTCGTTTGCCTATGCTTTCTTAAAAGGCCGGTACTCTTTACCTCCTCCTTCAAATTCGGCATTTTTATAATATTCGACAAAGATAAGACGTAGAGGATGGACAAGCGAACTGATCGTACAAAGCCCGATGTTGATAGCATGGCCGACCAACAGGATCAGCAACATGCATACCGCACGCAGCACGATGTTCATGCCCTCCGTCATATCTACAGCCAACTGGTTGAATACACCCCCCAAAATCGCACCTGTCAAACCGATTGCAAACAACCGGATATACGACAAGGTGTCACCCAGCAATCCGGAAGCCATGTTGTAGGTATTCCAAAGCCCTGTACCGAAATTCAGGAAGATATTCTTTCCCGGCGAATTATACAGGTAAGCTACAACCAAGCCGATAACCGCAATACCGATAAAGACCGTCTTGACGGTTTCGGGCAATTGCAAATTCAGCATCGGCAGCCCGAATGCCAGTGCCAATGCCGTAATAACAAAAACCCAGGCAAAAGGAGCAATACTATATTTGACACCTTTTTGCGCTTTCATCTTAAAAGCGGCAACCGTCTTTCCGAAGATAATCTGAACCAGACCGATAACGATTGAGAAGGTCATCAAATTGTCACTGCTTACAAAGTAGTCTTTCACTTTCGATAATGCCGGAACATCGGCCAATGCGATCCCAAAGAAAGAACCCGTACACGTACCGACGATTATCGCCGCCAAGCCCAAATACTGGAACAAGGTAAGATAAGGTTTGAAGTCCGGATTGACTTTCCGCTTGAAGAACGAGCAAGCCAATAACACTAACAAACCATATCCTCCGTCTCCGAAGCACAGTCCGAAGAAGAGCATGAAGAAGGGAGCAAAAAGAGGTGTCGGGTCGAACTCGGTGTAATTCGGCAAGGAGAACATCTTGGTGATCGGTTCGTACAACCGGTTGAACTTATTATTTTTCAACTTGATCGGAACACGATCCCCATCCTGTATATCCAACTCCTGGAAATAGTAACCTTCTTTTTCAAGGGCGACCTCCATAGCCGGAGCCTCTTCCGTCGGAACAAAACCTTCCAGCAACATCAACTTATCGCCGGCTTCGCGATCCGTCTGCACCAGCGTATTGGAAAGATTGAATTCGTTTTGGATATTCTTTTCCAACTCTACCAATGTATTGTATTGCTCAGCTGCATACTCTTTCAACTGATTGTTCAATACCTTGATATTATCCAGCAATTGTTCCATCGCAAGATGAAGTTTTGCCAATCCCCGGTCGGGCATTTTCGGACGTTCAGCATCGATATCGATTGGCGTTCCCGTCTTGGTGACCGTCACGAAATAGGTAACCGACTGGAAATTATTGACAAGAAAAGCATTGTACTCTTCTCCCCATTTAGGTTCGTATTTGGAAGTCGGGCAACTAAAAAACGTCACGTCGAAGCCAGCCTTTTTCAACCGCCTGATATTTGCATAGCTGAACTCTCCCCAGATATCCATATAAGCGATATCCTTTTCCAGCGAAACTTTCGCTGCCTGTAACTGGGCCTGCTTTTCTTGCATTTCTTCCAGCTTGCCTACCAACTTCAATCCTTCGGCTTTTGTCAGTCCGCGTGCCGGAGCAACAGTCACCTCTTTCGTCTGGGAATTCAAGTTCTTGCAATAGCGGATCGCTGTACTTACCTGTTTCCGTTCGGCCAGCAAAGCCTGTAGTTCCGCATTATCCAGAACAGAATTCGTTTCCTTCACATGCACAACACCCAATTCGCGGAGAGTCGTGAGGAATGCATCATATTCTCTATGATATACCATAAAGGCATACTTGCTCATCTTTACTATCATACTTCAGCCTCCTCTTTTTCTTCTTTCGCTTTACGCTTTTCCTGATTAGCCCGCATGATCTTTTGTGATGACTTGGAGAGACTTTCCTCGTCTTCCATGAATCGTTTCACTTTGCGGATCGCATCTTTATAACCCGGAATCTGTACCTTCTCAAAAAGATTCACTTTCTGAGTGGTTTTCTTCCGCGCATGCTCCAACAACTCCAACTTCATACCCGAAAACTCAGCTTCGATGCCGGTACGCGCCAACTTCTTCAACAGTTCGATACCGTCGGTAAACCAAGCAGGGGCATTGAACAGGCTGTAACGGCCGATCTCGAATTCGATCTCGTCCAACACAGGGACCACTACACCGGCTATCTTTTTGGTAGAAAGAGAAACATCCCGTACCGCAATCAGTTCGGGATTAAACTCGTTCCACAAAGCCATCATGTTTTCATAGCTCTGTATCTCCTGTTCAAGCTGAAGTTCCAATTTCGTCACTTCATCTTTGGTCCGCTTCACTTCGATACGCAGGGCGCTTTCCTTACTTTTGATCGTCGGCAGGGAACGCTCACGCATCTTCAGTTGCTTTTCCAATTGCTGAAGAGAGGTTTTATTATATTGAAACTTTATTGCCATTTTCTATACATTTATGATTTCTGATTCATAACTTATGAGTCGATGATAATTCATAAATTATGAATCAGAATTCTTTTATTTCTTCCAGTATTTGTCGACCAACGCCTGTTTGATGTTCACTTCGGCAGGTTCGAAATACTCACCGAACAAGTCCCATGCCACATCGAGCATTTCGGTCGTATCGAGATTGACATCGATAGCCAATAGCTTTTCGGAATAATCCTTTGCAAAAGCCAACGTACGGTTATCGTAGTCCGTCAGGTCGAAACCGTTCTCCATCTTCGTCTTCGCATTAGCGGCATCGGCATATAGGCGAACGGCGGCATTCATCACCTGCGGATGATCCTCGCGTGTCTTCTTCCCGGTCACCAATTGTTTCAGACGGGACAGACTTCGGAACGGGTCGACGATTACCTTGCCGACATCGCTATCCTTACGGAGGTACAACTGCCCTTCGGTGATGTAACCTGTATTGTCAGGCACAGCATGCGTGATATCACCACCGGACAAAGTCGTCACGGCAATAATCGTGATCGAACCACCGGCAGGGAACTGAACTGCTTTTTCGTAAATCTTAGCCAAATCGGAATACAAGGAACCCGGCATGGAGTCCTTCGACGGGATCTGGTCCATACGGTTGGACACGATAGCCAAAGCATCCGCGTAGTTGGTCATGTCGGTAAGCAACACCAACACTTTTTCGTTCTTCTGCACGGCAAAATATTCGGCCGCACATAAGGCCATATCGGGGATCAGGATACGTTCTACAGAGGGGTCTTCCGTCGTATTGATAAAGCTGACGATACGATCCAGCGCACCGGCATTGCTAAACGTATTCTTAAAGAACAAATAGTCGTCATTCGTCATCCCCATACCGCCTAGGATAATCTTATCGGACTGGGCACGCAAGGCAACCATTGCCATTACCTGGTTGAACGGCTGGTCGGGGTCAGCAAAAAACGGGATCTTCTGTCCAGTTACCAACGTATTGTTCAAGTCGATACCGGCAATACCCGTAGCGATCAGTTCGGAAGGTTGCTGACGACGAACCGGATTCACAGACGGACCGCCGATTTCAACATCTTTGCCTTCGGGAACAGGACCGCCATCGATCGGATCACCATACGCGTTAAAGAAACGGCCGGCCAACTGGTCCCCGACTTTCAACGAAGGCGCTTTTCCCATGAACACGACTTCGGCATTCGTACGGATACCTTCCGTACCGGAAAAGACCTGCAAGGTCACTTCATCGCCGATAATCTTTACCACCTGAGCCAGCTTGCCGTCGACAGAGGCCAACTCGTCATACCCTACTCCCGTCGCTTTCAGCGAACAGGTAGCTTTTGTAATCTGGGTAATCTTTGTATATATCTTTTGAAATGCTTTTGTTGCCATACACTCTATTATTTATCTTCGCGCTCTGCAATCAGTGCGTCAAGTTGGTCGTTAAACTTCTTGAACTGTTCGCTCTCATATTCGGAATAGTTCATCTGCTTAAAGATGTTGATCATCTTCTTAAAGTATTCCATTACTTCGAGGAAAGTGTTGAACTTGAACTCGGCATGACAAATCTTCACAACCTTGTTCAGCATAAACTCCTGACGCGCAAGAGGGGTTACCGCGTCGATCGCATCGAATGCATCCTGTTGCAGGATCACGAAGTCGATCAGTTCCGATTTCCAGAAAATCACGTGATATTCTACAGGTACGCCGTCGTCACCGAGGATATTGATCTGTTCGGAAATTTCCTTACCGCGCAACATACGAGTCTTGATCTCGTTCACCTTGTCGATCCAGGTCGGAGAGATATGACCCGCAATATATTCCTGGAATTCGGGATATTCCAGATACTTGGAATAACTGTCGATCGGATTCACGGCCGGATAACGTTTACGGTCGGCACGCTCCTGTTCCAAAGCATAGAAACAACGGGCCACTTTCTTCGTATTTTCCGTCACAGGCTCTTTCAGGTTACCACCGGCAGGCGATACCGTACCGATGAAAGTTACGGAACCCGTTTCACCATTATTCAAATGTACATAGCCGGCACGTGCATAGAAGTTAGCCACGATTGCAGACAAGTCCATCGGAAACGCGTCCGGTCCGGGAAGTTCTTCCAAGCGGTTGGACATCTCGCGCAAAGCCTGTGCCCAACGGGAAGTCGAGTCAGCCATTAAAAGCACCTTCAATCCCATGCTCCTGTAATACTCGGCGATCGTCATAGCCGTATATACGGATGCTTCACGGGCAGCCACAGGCATGTTTGACGTATTCGCGATAATGATGGTACGCTCCATCAACTTACGGCCCGTATGCGGGTCGATCAGTTCCGGGAACTCGGTAAAGATTTCCACTACCTCGTTCGCACGCTCGCCGCAGGCGGCAATGATTACGATATCTGCCTCAGCCTGTTTGGAGATAGCGTGCTGAAGCACGGTCTTTCCGGTTCCGAACGGTCCGGGGATAAATCCTGTACCACCTTCTACGATCGGATTTACCGTATCGATCGTACGGACACCCGTTTCGAGCAACTTATAAGGACGTGGTTTTTCTTTGTAACAGGTGATGGCACGTTTTACCGGCCAGCGTTGTATCATCGTCACCTCCACATCTTTGCCGGTTTCGTCCGTCAAGACGGCTATCACCTCTCCTATTGTATATTGTCCTGCTTCTTTCAGGCTCTTGACCGTATATTCTCCTTTGAAGGTAAAAGGAACCATGATCTTGTGAGGCTGGAAATTTTCGTCCACTTCACCCAACCAGCCACCAGCAGCCACCTTGTCACCCACTTTGGCAAGAGGTTTGAAATCCCACAACTTATCATTGTCCAACGGGAACGTATATTCTCCACGCCTGAGGAAAACGCCTTCCATCTTATCGAGGTCATTCTGCAAACCATCGTAGTTGCGTGACAACATACCCGGTCCCAACGTTACCTCCAACATATGTCCTTCAAACTCGGCTTCGTCACCCACCCGCATACCGCGAGTGCTCTCAAATACCTGTACAAAAGCATTCTTGCCTATTACCTTAATAACTTCCGCCATCAGCTTCACGCCTCCTACGGAAATGTAACAGATCTCATTTTGGGAAACCGGTCCATCCACCTCTACGGTAACAAGGTTGGAGACGATCCCTTTTACAATTCCTTTCGTAGCCATAACGTTTAATTAATTAAGAATTAAGAATTAAAAAATCAAGATTGTGCGTCGAACTCAATCCTTGAAAATTCCTTACTCCTTTATCCTTAACTCTTTTATTTTTTAATTTTTAATTCTTCATTTTTAATTTTCCAAATTCTTCCAGGGCATGCTCGCTGCCTTTCTTCATCGCTCCGACGATCTCACGGAAAGTCTTTTCACCGGTCGCCTTATCCAGCATCACCCAGCGTTCGATCATTTCCAACTTCAGCAGATAAGCAAATACACTCTCTATATCGAAAGGCTTAAAGAATGTATGTTCTTCGAGCCATTCCCACTTCAAAAGGTCCACTTTCTTCTCGCGAACCATCAAATCCGTTTCCTCAGCAATACGCCAGAGATCAGGCAAATAATCCACCGTGTCTCCCAACCCGAAATCACGGGCATTGGATGTACGAAGCGCCTGGGCTACTTCATTATCTCCGACGATATACCCGGCTTTATCGAAACCATGTTTACGGCAGGTAATAGCGGTCAACATATTGTTGATATTCAAGTTTAAGCAGAACCAATCGCTGACGAACTTATTCGCATTTTTCATGGCATACGCATAATAGAGGGCTGCCAGACGGTCTTCCCAGGGAATTTCCTGTTTGTTTTCTTTGCCTTGTGCTTCAAGATAAAGCTTGAAAAACTCTTTGAAATAAGGAGGTATCCGGTCATTCTTGGGTGGCTTTTCTTCTTCCTTCAACGCTTTGTAAAGAGCATCAAACTCATCATACGTTATACGTCCCCGTGGATCCGGATCACGATCCGGTTGTTTGGCATGAGCAATCAGGTTCTTATTGTCGAATTTGAGAAAGAACAGATCGATCAACTTCTTATCGGCCTTCGTCAGTATACCGTCCAATTCCTGTCTGAATTGACTGATGGAATAGGTCAATTTACTATCATCGAGCGCAATATTGGGGAGTCCTGCGATTAAGCAATAATATTTACCCATATCAGAACAGCATTTCTACCAATCCTGGACGAAGGAATTCCTTGAAGAAAGCAACAAACTCGTCTTCTCCGAAACTTACTTTATACGAACCGTCAGCCGGGACGATTGTGAAAGAAGCATCATGGCCGCTCACTTTTTCAATCTTCACACCTCCGTCCAAGAGGCTTTTGGCATTGGCTTCAAAATATTTGGTGAGAGCATCGGCATCGGCCGTCCGGATCGTAATCGCCTCCTTCACAACCCATTCCTTTGCCATTTCTAAAATCACTTTCTGCATAAATGCAGTATCAGAAACGATCGCTTTCACATTGGAGGAAGTAATTTTTCCCGTAATGAGATTTACCACTTCGCTCTTCAGTGCTTCTACAGATTGGGTAGCAAACAGCTTCAACTCGGCTTCCGTATTCTTTTTCAACTCGGCGGCCTGCTTTTCAGCCTGTGCCACAATACGCTTTGCTTCTGCTTCTGCCTCAGTCAAAATAGCCTGTTTCTGAGCATTTGCATCGGCAATGATTCGCCCTGCTTCTTCGTTGCCTTTCTCTACACCTTCTTTGTAGATTTTGTCGGTCAGTTCCTGAATCTTTGTATCCATTTCTATATATTTTTTTAAGTTGTTCCCACGTAAGTATTAAACGCCTACAAAGTTATTCTTTTCTTTGAATTAGCATTCAGTCTATCCTAAAAATTTGCGATTATACAATTTTTCACACCACTGGTTAGTCGGGATGGTCGCCACCAGCTTGTGATAGATAACAGATAAAATACCCTTTTCGCAAAACTTTTCCAAGTTTGAATTAAAAAATATCAGAACCAGACCATATCTATCATATTTATATATTTTGAAAAACTACTGTCATACTATCACTAATCGCCTTTTATCAATTGAATATCAAAGGACAAAAGCAATGATAGTAGGTATGATGGATGCCTTTTCCATCTATCATACTGTCATTAACTGCCTGTCCGATATTTTTCTTCACATGACTTATTTTCAATAACATAATAAGATAAACCCATTGACACCCGG
>OJOF01000122.1_pt1 | contig 64754 bp, 69 predicted proteins | sample 1598181 | NCBI WGS metagenome assembly OJOF01 (sample SAMN01915226, study PRJEB22387) | human gut metagenome | isolation source: stool | host: Homo sapiens | place: USA
ATTACAACGATTTTGCCGAAGCCTTGGAGGACATCTGGCAGAAGGACGGGATGCTTCTGACCTACGCCGCCGTGCTGGAGGCTGAGAAGCCGGAGGCCCTGCACTGTGCCTGTGAACTCCTGCGAAATCTGGATAACTACCAGCGCATCACGGAGGATGCCTACGGTTACGGTCAGCAGCGATTGCAGGAAACGCTGGGGCTGGATGATGAGGCCATCTATGAGCTGGACGGCTACATGGATTTTGAGAAATACGGTCAGGACTGCATGGAAAACGACTGCGTGACAAAAACAGAGTTCGGCCTTCTGCGGCGCTTGGACCCGCCCTTCCCGGAGCAGCGGCAGGGACAGCGGATGATGTAAGCAAAAGCAGCTCGATCCAAATGGATCAAACTGCTTGATAGGCAGACCGATCGGAAGTTGTCAATTTCCCTCGTCTATGTTTTCTTTCCAGTGACGGTATTCTGGTGTTTCATCCCACTCTAAGGCTTTATCAATATAGAACTCCGCCAGCTCACAAGATGCAGGAGGCGTCAGTGCAATAAAAAGATAATACGCCATTAAAAATGCACAACGAGCGGCAGCCTGCATTTCTTTCTCATTTTGTAACCTATGCAGCGATGCCTCCAAAACGAAGAACAGGTTAAGCCGATTTACTTCATTTGCATCTGCATAAAAGCAATTCAGGTCATCAAGAGAGAGTTCCAATATCTCATTTTTATCAAAATAGGGGTGTCCAAAATCAATTTTAATTGTCATAGAGTTTTCCTCCAGGAATCCGATTTGTTTGCCACATCATAGCACACCCCCAAAAATGTGTAAAGCAAAATACCACACCGAAAGGAGACCCAAATCTTGAAAAATGCAACACAATTCCATATCCGACCTGCCCGCCCGGAAGAGGCGGGCTTATTTTATACCCCGCACCCCGAAGAAGATAAGCGCCTTGGCGCTGTCGGCCATGTCCGCATGGACTTCGGGCGCAGCGGCAACGAGTTCTGGCATACATGGTGGCCCCGTGGCCCGGAGGAGCTGAACAGCCCCGCGTTCAAGGCGGAGCTACAGCAGGTCGTGGACACGCTGCGGGAGAGTGTGCTGAAAAGCCGCTTCGCGATGGAGCGTTTTTGCTATGACCACGGCGGGAAAATCGACGGCGGCTATGTACAGAACTACGGCTACATCGTGGAAACGGAGCGCTACCGCTACTGTCTGCGCTGCAATCCGTCCCCTGGAGATTATAACGGCTACCTTGCGGTATACGATTTGGCCGTCCAGCGGCAGAACATGGCGCGGGACAAGCCTCTGGTGGGCCACGTGTCCTTTGCCAATGGCGATACACAGGAGTTTACCGATGCCGAAGCCTTTCTCAAGTGTCTGAGGGAAGAATTGCCGTACCGCCCGACCACAGGTCTGCACTACGAAGTGCTGACCGACGACCCCACCGTCCGCAAGCAGGTGGATGACATGATCTTTGACTTCTATGGCGAGGAAAATCCCCGTCAGTTGGAGGAATATCAAAAAACGCCCAAACAGGGCATGACAATGGGAGGAATAAAATGATGGACAGAAAAATGGTGAATTTTATCAAGGAACAGTATCCCCCCGGCACCCGCATCCGGCTGAACGCTATGGACGATCCTTATCATCCCATTCTTCCCGGCACGGAGGGCGAAGTGGACTTCGTGGACGATAAGGGGCAAATTTTTATGAAGTGGGACAATGGCCGCACGCTGCCGCTCGCCCCCGGCGAGGACAGCTTCACGGTGCTGCCACCCAAGCTGACCACCCTCAAGCTGTATATGCCCCTGACCGCCGATCTCTACGAGCGAAACGAGTACGGTGAATTCGATGATTGCAGCACACTTCTGGAGGGTCGTGAGCTGCGGGGCTATCAGGATCAGATCACGGCGGCGCTGGTGAAAAACCGGATGCCGGAGGAGGCGGAGCGTGGGCTCATGCATTGGTATGATGAAGCCGACAGCGTCAACACTAAGGTGCGCACCGCCGTCTTCGCCGTGGAGGAGCGTGATCGCCAGCTTTGGGGTGTGGCGGAATGCCGCGTCACTGGGGAATTATCGGACACAGAACTGGAAACCTTAAAGGAGTACCTCACCGGACAGGCATCGGACGGCTGGGGTGAGGGCTTTGAGCAGCGGGAAATTTCCGTGGATGACGGCGGTGAATTGTATGTCCACCTTTGGAACTCGGACGAGTGGAGCATCCAAACGGAGCAGGAGCTTTTCTCCCCCAAGCTGGCGGAGGGACTGCCGGAGTTGTGCTTCTCCACGCTCCCCGGCACCGGCGAGCTCATCTGCATTAAGCGCGGTGAGAGCGGTTATTATCCGAGTGACTGGAGCACGGACAATCCGCAGCAGAACCACGAGCTGGCAGATTACAACAACGAACGCCTCGGCGTAACACAGGAACAGCGATTGGCGATGGAGTGCGGCAGCATGCACGGCTGGAACACTCCTGGCGCTGACCCCGGTTACTATGAGCAGAAGATGGGAGGAATGAAGTTTGGCTAAGAAAGTGTTTGCCGTTTATCTGGCAAAGGAGGGCGCTCCAAACAGCGAAGCCTACGCAACGCTGGAACTGCCCGCCTCCCCGTGGGAGCTGTGGGACGCGATGGAAAAGGTGCGGCTGAAGGATGGCGAAGCACTGTACATGGAGATCGACGATTACTATGCTTTCGAATATCTTGCTCCGCATTTAGAGGAGCTGGATATCAGTCTCAACGAGCTCAACGACCTTGCCGCAAGGCTTGCGACGTTGGATGAGGTACAGGGGATCGCCTTTGAGGGACTGTTCTCCATGGAGGTGCAGAAAAAAGTAAACACCAACGGCGGTATCATCACGCTGCAGGATCTGCGGGATCTGGCGGTCAGCGCAAAAACAGACTGCTATCATGTAGTGGATGCCGCGGATGACGCCCAGCTTGGCCGCTTCTACGCGGAAAATGAATTTATCCCCGAACTGGACGGCGTATCCAACGAGGTATTTGAGATGCTGGACTTCGCCGGCATCGGAAGAATGATACGGTGCAGCGAAAACGGCGTTTTTGTGAACAGTCTGTATGTGCTGCGGGATGGCGAACTGACAACCGCGCCGCCTGTCCAAAAGGCGCTGCCGGGAAAGCCGGGATACCTCTTCCGGCTCACGCTCGGACTGCATCCCGACATTGGAGGTAACCGCACGACGGAGCTGGATCTTCCGGCGTCAGAAGAAGCGCTGGCTACGGCGCAGGAGCAGCTCGGCACTCTGAACTGGGAAAATACCGTTGTTCTCGACTACGACGGCATTCTTCCCAATGCCGCCTTCTTCGCAGACCTTCCCATGGAGCTGGAGGCGTTCAACGAGCTTGCCGCAGCGGTGCGAGATATGCCCTCTCCTGAGAAGCAGCTTCCGAAGCTGAAGGCCCTGCTGGAGCAGTTTGAGGTGCGGGATATTGCAACCGCCATAAGCCTGACGGAGCATCTGGCGGACTACGTCCTCACGCCGGACTTGAGTTCTCCGCAGGAAACAGCCATTGACCACCTACGCTTCATGACGGATGACCATTCGGCGGAGCTGCTGCTCTCCCATGTGAACCTCTACGCCTACGGCTGCGACATCATCAAGGAGGATAATGCAACCCTTACACCTTACGGCCTGCTGCACCGTGCGGACTATCAGCCCATGCTGACGCCGGTGCAGGAAAAGATGGAGATGACGATGCGATGAACAAAGAACAGTTTTGGAATATTGTAAACGAGGTCCACTCGTCGACTGACCCAAGAAATCAGAAGGAAGTGCTCACGGCGCTTCGGGACCGACTCAGAAATCTGCCGTCAGAGGAGATACTGGAGTGGAAGCAGATTTTCAGTTTTTATCAGGACGCCGCAAGGAGAAACGACCTGTGGGCGGCGAGTGCCGCCATGGGCGCACATAGCTCCGATGACGGATTTATGGACTTTCGCTCCTGGTTGATCTCGCAGGGGCGCGATGTGTACATGTCCGCGCTCAAAGCCCCTGAGTCGCTGGTATCGGTCAACACGGACGGACAGGAACTCAATTTTGAGGACTATGCCTACGTTCCATGCAAAGCCTATGCCGAGCGGCGCGCTTACGAAGAGATGTCCGTGGGAGATATCCTTGCAAGCTATATCAAGTGGGCGGCGACCAATGAGCAGCAGAAGCAGAACGATCCTGCCGCAGGAGAGAAAGTCATGCCTCAAAAGTCAACGGACTTTTTTGTGCAGTCGGCGATGCTGGGGAAATACGATCTGTATGACGAAATGGAGCGGCGGGAGCTGCCGGACGACGTTCTGCGCAGCTTGAAAGAAGATATCCCACAGCGCGGTGATATCGCAGACGGCTGGCAATATGAGGACCTGCCGCGGATCATGCCGAAGCTCTCGCAAAGGTTTCAGGAGAAGCTGGAACGTATCGAGCAGCGGGCAAAGGAGAACACGGTACCAACACAGCGCAGAGAGCTAAAAGACAAAACGCTCCGACGCTTCCTCGGGACGCTTCCGTGTACATCACAGGCAGAAGTAAATCTCCTGAGCGACCGCATGGCCGAGATGACGGAGCAGGATGAGACGATCCTGTCAGCCATGATCGAGCAGCACGATCCCCGCACGGCGGAGCGAGTGCTGGAGCTCATGGATGATATGAAAAACTGTGAGGTGCTTGCAGGCGTCGGCAACTATAAAGCTCTGGGAGAATACTGCGTTGCGCAGGAGACCAACGTGCCGCGGGAGCTTTGCGAATACCTTGATCTGGAAGCGCCGGGGAAGCACTATCAGGAGGAATACCCCGGCGCTTTCATCGGGAACGACTACGTGCAGTTCCCGCAGATGTCACAGGGGATGGAGATGAAGATGTGATGGGGAAACGTGTACTTCCATTTATGGTAAACGTCTACGACGGAGAGGCGTTTTGAGGTGACGTAGGTAATCAGGTGAAGAGTTGTATAATTCGGCGATGTAGATAGCGAAGATAAAAATGTGACTATGAAATGTTGCGGATGTCTGGGCTTTGAGATAAGATAACCTCAGTAATATTTAGATAAATATGGAGGTGTCTTATGTCGAGATTTTTTGATTTTAGCGAAAGTGACAGAGAAAAGCTCGAGAGGAAAATCAAAGAGACATGGGTGGACTTTCGCACGGACTTGACCAATAAAAGATTTGGATATCAAGAAATTGACAGAGCCAAAGAATGCACATTCTTAAAGGTATATGACGAAATGTTTTACAAGAATCGGGGATTTGAGTTCAACACGATAACGGTTGATGAACTAAAGGATCTGACGATAGGAAGAGGTACGATCCTTGGCGTTGAGGAATGTCCGGATTACGAACGATTCATTCCAAAAGAAGAATTTATCAGAGAGGCAAATCGATTTAGTCCTCCAGGAGTAGAGTGGCTCTATTTAGCCATAGGTGAGGAAGAACAAATCAATAAATGTTCTCAAGCAGAATGTAGAGCAGAGAGAGGGAACAGATTTGGCTTCTGTCACTTTGAATTTGGCAGTGAATGTGGCGACTTAAAAATTGTTGATTTAACAATTGCAAATGACCTCTCTTATGATGAACTTAACAAGAAATTAGAGACGCATGCTCAGGAAATATGCGAGGATGAAATTAGAAGAGCCATGCATACAAGAACCATATCCAGAGATAAATCTTGGCAAGGCAATTTCAAAAAGACGCTTATAATGTGGATAGTTTATACGTATAGTAAATTGCTATCCGAACAGATTTTTGAGCCGCTTGATGAGACTGACGATAAAAATGTTATGTATGCACCTTTCCAGACAATGGCGCAGTACTATATTTCTTGTGGGTATTCAGGCATTATTTATGGGAGCACCGTTTGCAGTGGTGGGAGGAATCTTGTGCTGTTTGACAAAGGCATAGCACATCCTGTAGGAGCTGTAGAAGACTATATCATTACTTGAGTAGTATTCAAAAATATTTTGCCTTATCCCGCCTATCCGGCGGATGAGAAATAATCAACTTAGGGGCCGATTTTCCGAAAGGGGATCGGCCCCTTCTTTTTTTATGCCCTTTTTCGGGAAATCACCCCGGAAAGGAGAAAACATGCGCGATGAACAACTGTTGGCTTACCTCAAAGGCTCCTGCTCCGGCAGGAAAAACCGCATCGGTGGGACGGAACTGGAGCGAACGCTCCATGTCAGCGGGACCGACCTGCGAAAGCTGGTGAATCAGCTGCGGCGCAAGACCCATCCCATCGCCAGTGACCGCAACGGCTACTTTTACGCCACAACTGCCGGTGAAGTCTACGACACCATCCGCCAGCTGAAACGGATGGCGGCGGGACTGGAAGCGGCCATCAACGGTCTGGAACGGTCTATGGATCGGTTCCGTGAGGACGAGGAGGCCGGACATGGCTAAGCCGCCCTTTCCCTGGATCGGCAGCAAGGAGAAAATCGCGCCCTACATCCTGCAGCTTTTCCCGCCCAAGCTGACGCAGTATGTGGAACCGTTCGGCGGCAGCGGCGCAGTGCTGCTGGCTCTGCCGCCGGACCCAAACCGATTGGACATTTATAACGACTTGGATGCCGAGCTGGTGAACCTGTTCTCTTGCATCAAGGAATGCTCCAATGTTTTGCTGCGGGAACTGAAATTCCTGCCCATCCACGGCCGCAAGCTCTTCGAGTATTACCGGGACTTTGTCGCCCACAAGGAGGTCTACTTTCAAAATGTGCAGGCGGAGATCGAGTGTCTGGGAGATCGGTCCTGCTTTACGGAGGAGCAGGCCGGAGAACTGCTCCCCATTTTTCAGGAGCGGCTGGCGCTTTACGATGTAAAGCGGGCAGCGGCGTATTACCTTGCCATCCGCGGCAGCTTCAGCGGAACGATCAACTCTTTCGGTGTCAAAGGGTTGGATGTCGAACGTTTCCTAAAGCTGTTTCCACCGGTGTCCGCACGACTGAAGGACGTGCCGTTGGAGAACAAAAACGCCTTGCAGCTCATTCGGGAACGAGATAAAAAAGGCAGTCTTATCTATACCGATCCGCCCTATGTCAAAACAGAGCGGCTCTACCGGATCGCCGGAAAGCTGGGGCGTTTCCGCAGATTCCATGTCCGCCTCTGGCAAATACTGTCCGGCTGCGAAGGCTATGTCGTCCTCTCCTACAATGACTGCCCCTTTATCCGAAAGCTCTATCAGGATTGGTACATCTTATCCTTCCAGCGCAGCAATCCGCTCTCTCAGAAAAAGGGCTCGTCCTTCGGCGAACTCATCATCACCAACTACGATCCCCGCCCCTACATGACCAGCCAGATGAACCTCTTCGACGAGCCGTTGGGCGAATGGGAGCTGAAGCTGGTTCATATCCCAAAATATCCACCAAGGAGGAAAACAGCATGAAATTCAATTTGAACCATGATCCTAACAATAAAACTCTTGCCATTCCCCGCGCCGCTTTGCAGCTCTCCGGACTTGCAGGCGTCAGCGACCTGATCCTCCATACCGACAGCGGCTGTATTCTGCTGCTGCCGGGAGATCCCACCGTGGCGGAACTGCTGAAAACCATTTCTCTCATCTCCGCCGTTACACCGCAGCTGATCTCCCGTCTGGCGGAGAGAAGCCAGATGGCAATGGAGGCCGGAATGACGGAAACGGCATGCGGTGCCTGTGAACACGAACCCCACTGCTCCGGCCTTGAAATTCCGCCCTGCCAGCTGGCGGAGGCAGGGATCTCGCCCAACGCCGCGCTGGAGTCTTTCGTGGAGGATGGCAAAGTCATCGTGCAGGCAGCGGAGAAAACCGCCGCAGATGTGCTCATCGACGAGCTGGACGATGATGTTCGCACCATGCTGGAGGATTCCGGTGTGCAGCTGGAGGGCGTATGCCGTCTGTTGGAAAAGGAGGAGATCTCGGGATGAACAATACTTATCCCTACCCGTATTCCGCTGCTGAAGCCCGCGAGCGGAATGAGCTTTCCCTTTGGCGGGAGAGCCACAAGGCAAACATCGCCTGCCGTAACGCTATCGAGGAAGCCATTCGCCAGAATTTCGATGGGATGCATCTAGACAAGAACTGTATCACGCCGGTGCTGGACGAATACGGCTTCAAGCGCACCGCATGGGTGCTCGCCAATACGCTGCACGAACTCAAGTGGGATGGGCGTTTTAGCTACGCCAACAAGCATTGGGCAGAGAAGATATATATTCCCACGGATCTCAACCACAACAGCGATTTTGTTGTCCGAAGCCATCCGGCCGTGCTGGATGGCTTCGTCAGTTTCTACCGCAAGGCGGTGCAGGCGCTGAATCTCTTCGGCGCGGAGCATTGCGTCGGTGACCGCGCCGAGCAGGACTATACCGGCAAGGTGCTGGTACTCAGCCCCGACACACTGAAAGAATCCTGCTGGAGTCAGGAAAACCAGCTCTGGTATGCCCATGACGGCTTTGGCTGTTCGCCTCACGCCATTGGCCGCTCGGTGCGCTGCACCTGCCTTAGCGACGGGGAGATGACACGCTGGAACCGCAGCGAGTTTATCGGTGTGCTGGATGACAAGTTCCTTCCGGAATGGGCAAAGCCGAAGCTGGCAGAGCTTCAAGCGCAGGAGCAGACCAACGCGCCCACGATGGGCGGCATGAATATGAAGTGAGGAGGATGTCTGAATGTGCATGACCTATTACACCGTGGACGATCTCCGCCCCGGAAAACCCGGATGGGATGTGAGACAGTTCTCCGCATTGGCGGAGGCCATCGACCATTACCAGACGCTCCCTATGAACGGTGTCCGCGTCCTTGGTATGGCGGATGACGCCCACGCCTACGAACTCATCCGCTGTGTGCGCCTTTTCCCCGGCGACGCTCAGGGCGAGGATGTTCTGGCGGCAGATTACCGGCGCAGCGGCTTGACGAAAAAGAATGCTGCTTTGAAAAATGCGCGGGATATCTGCTTAGAAGCCCTGCATCCCCGTTTCCTGTTGGAGCCGGGGCGTCTGGTTCCCGTTCCCCAGCGCAGAAAGCTGCGGGAAGAACTGCGGGAGGCGCTTCTCTGGCAGGGTTATGAAGAAAACTACGATTCCGCCATCCGTTCTGTTTTTGTGGGCGGCGTTGGTTGGATCTCACCTCAGGACGTGAAAAAGCAGCGGCAGCTTCCACTTGTGCTGAGCTACCGGGTAGACGGTATGTCGAAAGACGGTGCCTACCTCTCCTTAGAGCTGGAGCCTTGGGAATATGACCTTCTGCTGGAGCAGACGAAAAATCACTATAAAAATAAAGAAAAGAGGAACACAAAATGAAACGAATGTTATCTCTCTGCGCTGCGGCGTTGTGCCTGACTTTGGCACTGACACCCACTGCGCTGGCGGCGGACTTTGAACCCGCGGTGCCGGACGCCAAGGTCTGCTACCCCACCGCCATCGTCCGAAACGACGATGGCACAGAACTGAAGAAAATCTATGATCTGAGTCCGGAAGACGATCCTGCGGGCATTCCCCGCTCGGACTTTCGGCAGGACGGCTTTCAGTACACCCTGACGGATCTTCTGAAGCAGGAGCTTCCTGAAAACGAGAGCCGCCAGCATACGGAGCATGTTTCTATCGAGAGCGCTAAAAAGGATATGGAATCCGTGCTGGCGCTGCTGCCGCAGGAGCGTGAGTTCATCACGGACGACGGGCTCATGGGAACCCTGACACTCCGACTTGACACCGTGCAGGTCGAGCCGTCCGGCTACGGCAGTTCTACAAAGCAGCTTTCCGTCAAGCGCAGCTATCCCAATCTTGCCGAGCAGGATACACAGTACATCCCCAAGAGCATTGAGGACGGCGGCAGGACCCTGACGCTCTCGGACATCCAGTGGCAGACGGACAATACCGCAAACATGGATGGATATGCTGTGGGTGACCGCTTTACAGCCGTTGCCGTCTATATCGGCAGCGCCACCAGCAGCTACGTCAAGGGCTACACCGTCACGGCGGATTATACCGGAACCGTCAGCCGGATCGCCCTGAACCGTGTCCGCTATGTTGCCATTTTTGAGGGAACGCCCATCCAGCCCGCAGAGCCTGCGAACGTACCTTCCGCGGCATCCGCTTTCCGCTGGTCCTATGTGCTGATTCCCCTCGGAATTGTGGCTGCGGCAGGAGCCGGTGTCGGCGGTGCGCTGCTGGTGAAGCACAGAAAAGAAAACGCAGAAGAGGAGGAAACGGAAGAATGAAGAAGATCATTACCCTTTGCCTGAGTCTTTGTATGACAGCGGCTTTGGCGGCTCCGGCGTATGCGCTGGAATACAGTATCGACGCGCCGAATGATTACGACTTCGGCAAGGACACCTCTATTGAAGTGATTCACACGGCAGATGGCGGCGCTATGAAAAATACCGACGTCAGCAAGAACGCCGCCCTCATTCCGCCTGCCTTTGGCTCGGAGAGCATGAATGCCTTAAACACCGGCGAGTATCTGACACCCAATCTTGCGCCCGGTGGTATTCCCGCGTCCGGTTCGGTCATTGGCGGCGGTGCCTCCGGCGTTGTCACCCCCGGCAGCACGGTGAGCGGCGGGAACTATCAGCCCTCTGTGCTGTTCACGGATGTAACGAGCGAGCTCTACTACAAAAACGGTTCTCTTGGCAGGCTGGATATCCCCGCGCTGGATCTAAGCGTGAGGATCTGTCAGGGGACGGACAGCAAGACGCTCGTCAAGGGCGTCGGGCATTTCGAGGACACCTCCATCTGGGAGGGCAATGTCTGCCTCGCCGCCCATAACCGCGGCGCCAACAGCTACTTCGGGCAGATCCACACGCTGAACATCGGCGATAAGATCACCCTGACCACCAAACTGGGTACCCGCACCTACCATGTGACGGATGTCAGCAAGGTCAGCGAGACAGACCGCAGCGGTCTTGCGGACTCCGGCGAGAATATGCTCACGCTTTACACCTGCGTCCGCAACCAGCGGGATCAGCGCTGGTGCGTGACCGCGGTGGAGGCTTGATTTTTTCTCCGTTTTGCCAGATCGGTTCTGTTCGACTTCTGCCCCTCACTTGTGCTATGTTCGTGCTGCAAAGATTTCCTCATACCAATTAAAAATGGAGGCAGAATTATGAACAGGATCAAAAATACCGGACTTGTCCTCTGCGGCCTCGTACTGGGGCTTTCGCTGAGTGCTCCTGCGGCGCAGGCGGTGGAATCGCTGAAAGCAACGCTTTCCACCAACCGCATCCTTGTAGACGGTCAGGAAGTCCGCCTGACGGCGTACAACATCAACGGCAATAACTACGTCATGCTGCGCGACGTCGGCAAGACGGTAGGATTCGAGGTTTACTGGGACGGCGATGCCAAATGTGTGCAGATCGAATCGGAAAAGCCGTACACCGGCGAAGCGCCGGTAACGTCTGCGGAGGCAAAGCCCGTGGAGCAGCCTGCGCAGACAGATGTTGCCGCTGCAAAGCAGGACATCATTGACCGCACCAATGCCCTGCGCAAAGAAAATGGCGTAGCCGCGCTGCGCGTCAATGATAAACTCATGCAGGCGGCGCAGGTCCGCGCCGACGAGATGGACGCCAGCGGCGTCTACTCTCACACCCGTCCGGATGGGCGCAAGAGCAACACCGTCACCGACAGCAGATACACTGGAGAAAATATTCACAGTATATCGGAGTTGTACCTCGAGCAACAGCACAAAACGCTCTCCGAGGCGGTGGTCGAGCTGTGGTCTAATTCCAAGGCTCACGCGGACAACATGACAAGCTCCCGCTACGGCGAGATCGGCGTCGGACTGGCGCGAGGCGTTAACCAAAACGGTCTTGACTGCTGGTACTGCGTGCAGGTCTTCCTGCTGGACGGCTGTGAAGTCACTTGGGTGGATACGACTGCAATGAAATGATATATCAGAGCTGTCAGAACAAAAACGTGGACATTCCGGCGTTTGTTGGGTATAATGAAATCAAAGGAGGAGTGCTTATGATTTATTCAATCTACGAAATTCAGCAGCGAATCGCGCCGGTGGCAAAGCAGTACGGTGTGAAAGCGGTATTCCTCTTTGGCTCTTACGCAAGAGGTGAAGCCCGTGAGGACAGCGATATCGACCTACTGGTCGATACCAGCGGAACGAACCTGCGCAGTCTTCTCTCTTTGGGAGCACTGTATTGCGACCTTGAAGCGGCGCTGCAAAAGCCGATCGATTTGATTACTGTCAGCGCGCTGGAACAACGTGCGCAAATGCCCAGCGAGGAAATGTTCCGTGAAACCGTGATGAAGGAGAAACTGAATGTATATGACGCAGCCTGACCGCCAGCGCATCCAGCATATCCGCGATTACTGCGAAGAGATCCGCAAGACCATCGAACGCTATGGAGAAGGCTTTGCGGTCTTTGATCAGGATGCAGATTATCAGCGTTCCATTGCATTTTCCATTTTGCAGATCGGTGAGCTGAGCGGCGGATTATCCGAAGAATACCGCAAAGCGACCAGCAGCCGCGTGCAGTGGGGACCGATGAAGGGAATGCGAAACCTTGTCGCGCACAGCTACGGCAGCATGAATCGCGAGATCATTTGGGAGACCGCGGTCAATGACATTCCCACCCTGAAGCAGTTCTGCAAGGAGCAGCTTGCAGAAAACTGAAAATTAAACGATATACAAACAAAGCAGACCGAGTTTACTCGGCCTGCTTTTCTTTTACAAAAGGAGGAATAACCTTGAAAACGATTCGAACAAAATTCTTGTCATTATTGCTTGCGCTGGTGACAATCTTGAGCCTGCTGCCGACTTCGGCCTTCGCTGCGTCGAACACGGGTTCCGGCCTCAAGATTACCACCAATCAGGCATATTGGAGCACGCGCCTGCTCGCCAACGGTACCCCGTACAGCTACCGCCCGCCGCTGGCAGACGGCAAGCTCGTGTACTGCATGGATAGCGGCCTCGGCTATCATTACGCAACGCCTTCGTACCTGAATTCCTTTACATGGACTTCCGGCACCGGTGCAGATGCAGATGCCGTATTGCAGTCGGCGCTCACAAACAGTGGTCTCAGCGAGATGGATGCCGCGACCGTTGAGAATGTCAAGTGGATGATGACCTACCTCAACGATTGCAAAGAGTCAAACGTCGGCCAGCTTTTTATGGCCGTACAGACCTACGTTTGGGAGAATCAAAGCTATAAAGGCGAGCCCGGTGGAGACGGCGACGCGGGCGGCTACGCCAACGCCGACACCTACGAGCTGTATCTGAGCCTCATCGACTCCCTCCTTGCAAAGAAAGCAGCTGAGGATGCCGAGTTCCAGCGTCAGATTGAGGAGTACGCTGCGCAGGGTATTGCTGCAACCATCGTGGAGGATGAGAGTGCAAGATGGGCGGTGTATGCGATCTCCAGCAACCGCAAAAATCAGTCATTCTTTAACTACTATGGACCGCGCAAGCTCGTAACGGGCGAGCCAGCGCCTGACCAGCCGGAGCAGCCAACGGGCGGCACGGGCAAAATCGTGCTGAAGAAAACTGCCGGTGGGACCACAACCGGTCTCGCCGGTGCACGTTTTAGCATCTACTTTAACGGTCAGATCGTCGGCAGCGACATTACCAATGCGCAGGGCGAGATCTATGTTGAGGATGCCGCGACCGGCCTTTGGAGCTTTGTCGAGACCTCCGCACCGGACGGCTTCTGTGTTGATCCTACGCCCAAAAGTGTTTATGTAGATGTTTCCGAAGGTGACCGCGAATACAGCGTTGCGGCGACTAATTATGAGCTGCCCGATATGAAGATCATCAAGCGCGACGCCATGAGCGGCAAGCCCATCGCTGGCACGGTCTTTTCCATTAAGTCCGTTACCGGAAGTTATTCAACCTCCGTCACGACTGGCACGGACGGTTCCGCAACGCTCTCGGCCATTCCTGCCGGTGTCTATGTTGTGCGTGAGGAATCCGTTCCCGAGCCGTACATCGTAACCAATACCGAGCAGACTGTGGCGCTGCGCCCCGGCAAGACCTCCGAAGTCATCTTCGTTGACTACGAAAAGCCGGGTCTTGAAATTGTCAAGAAGAACATCGCCAACGGAGAGCCCATCGAGGGCGTGACCTACCGCATCGAGCAGATCGACGGCAGCTTTTCTACCAGCGCCACCACGGACGGCGCGGGGCGCATCTTTCTCGCTTCCATCCCCGTGGGCAGCTATCGCGTCACGGAGAAAAATGTGCCTTCCCATGTCATTCTCTCTGAGATCCCGCAGGAGGTCTATCTGGAAGCAGGCTGCACCAGAACGGTGACCTTCTTCAACGCGGTCAAACCCTCCCTGACGATCCTGAAGCGCAACAGCATCACCGGTGATCCTCTCCCCAATGCCAAATTCCATATCTATTACGGCTCGGACAATACCACCACCGGCGAGATCAACGACCTCGGCGTGTTCACAACGGACGATAGCGGAAAAATCACCCTCACCGATGTAAACCGTGGCTGGTACAAGCTGGTGGAGGAGTCCGCTCCCAAGGGCTTCGGCATTCAGGGCAGCGGGGTCACCGAGTTCTATCTGGAAGCCAATACCTCTAAGACCGTGACCGTGGACAATGTTCCTCACAGTGCCCTCGTCGTGTACAAATATGACGCCAAAACCGGAAAAGGACTGGAGGGCTGCCGCTTTGAACTGAGATATTTAGGCGGCGGCACTTCCGGTACTGGCGGTACGGTCATTGGAACCTATGTGACCGGCCTCAACGGAGCGTTCACCGTGACAAACCTCAAACGAGGCACTTACATCTGCCAGGAGATTGAGAGCGACGGAAATCACATCATCGACCGCGAACCCCAGACGATGTGGATCTCCGGCGAGGATCAGGATGTGGTGACACTCCGCTTCGGCAATGCCCCACTGGGCAGCCTGCTCATTACAAAGCTGAGCGACGACAGCAAGCACGAACCGCTCTCCGGCGTAGAGTTCCTGTTGACCGACAGCAGCGGCAATTATCTCGGCAATGACAACGGCCGCTTCACCACCAATGCCGCGGGCGAAATTCTGGTGGATGGTCTGGAACCCGGCATGACGGTCATTGCCCGTGAAGTCAGAGCAAAAACGGGCTACCTGTTGGATGACAGCCCCCAGCACGCACTCATCAAGAGCGGCGAAACGGCGCATTTGCAGTTTCTGAACCAGCCTGCCGGAAATCTCATCATCCGCAAGGTCAGCTCCGGTCCCAACAAGGAGCCGCTGGAGGGCGTAGAGTTTAAGATCACCTATGCGGATGGCAGCTTTGTCCCGGACGCCAACGGCGAACTGTCCAGCAACGGCATTTATTACACCAATAAATCCGGCGAGATCCGCATCTCCGGCGTCGTCGGCACCGTGGTAGCGACGGAAAGCAAGACGATTCCGGGCTTCACCATTGATGAAGCGACCCGCACACAGACGGTGGTAGTCAATCCCAACGACACGCAGACGCTGACCTTTTACAACAAACCCACTACAACATTGATTCTCCAGAAATACATTTCCGGCACGAAAAATGAACCGCTTGCCGGGGTACAGTTCCTTGTGACGGACTCCTCCGGTGCGGTAGTCGGCCCCAACAACGGCTACTATACCACCGACTCCGCAGGCCAGATCGTCATTGAGGGTCTGACCGACGGCATGACTGTTACCGCAAAAGAGGTCAAATCTGTGGACGGTTTCGTGCTGGACGGGACACCGCAGAGCATCAAGATCGACCAGAGCCAGTCTCCCCAGCGCATGACCTTCTGGAATGAGCGACAGGGCGCGCTCATCATCAACAAACTGTCCTCTCTGGACCGCAAGACGCCGTTGGAAGGTGTTACCTTCAAGATCACTACGGCTACCGGCGAGTTCGTCCCCGACGAAAACGGAAAAATCAGCTCCAACGGTCTGTACTATACCGACGAAAACGGGCAGATCATTCTCAAGGGCGTCACCGGCACACTGGTGGTGACAGAGGAAAAATCCATCTCCGGTTACACCATCGACGAGAACACCCGCACGCAGACCGTGGTGGTCAACCCCAACGACACGCAGTCCCTCTATTTTTATAATGCTCCCATCGGCGGGCTGGAGCTGGTGAAAGTGAATGCGGCGGACAAGACCCAGCGCATCCCCAACACCACCTTCGAGATCCGCCGTGTCAGCGATGGCGGTCTGGTGGACACCGTCACCACCGGAACGGACGGCCGCGTGTATGTGCCGCTGGAAAGCGGCAGCTACTGTGCCGTGGAAACCGAGGCGGGCAAGGGCTTCCAGCTTGACAATTCCCCCATCTATTTCGCCGTGGAGGATGGTAGAACCACGACCAAAACGGTGACCAACAAAGCCATCTCCGGTATCCTGATCCACAAGGTCGATTCGGCCACCGGCGAGGGCATCTACGGTGTATCCTTCATTCTCTACGACAGTGGAAATAATCCCATTGCGCAGGAAACAAGCGATGACCGCGGTTATGTCCGTTTTGAAAACCTGACCGCTGGTCGTTTTTATCTGCGTGAATTGGAAAACGAGGGCTATATCCCCGACACGCAGAAAAAGACCGTGTATGTAAAGTCCGGCGAAACCACAGAAATCGAGTGGAAGAATACGCCCATCACCGGCCAAATCCAGATCGTCAAGACCTCGGGAGATTACAACTCGATGAATGGCTGGCCCGCCGGAACGCCCATCCCCAACACCGTCTTTGAAGTTTACAATGCCCGCACCAACCGCCTGGTGGATACCATCAAGACGGATAAAAACGGCTTGGCGGTCAGTAAGCCTCTGCCTCTGGCGCGGTACAAAATTGTAGAATCCAAGGCGGCGGAGTTTTACGGGCTGGATAAGACACCCATTGAAGTGGAGATCGAACACGCCGGTCAGATCGTCAAGGCAGCCATGACCAATAAGAGCCTGTACACGAATGTGTCGATCAAGAAAACCGGCTACGTGGAGGTCATGCCGGGGCAGCTTGTCCGCTACAACTTCACCGGTATTGCCAACAATTCCACCACGGCGCTGGAATCCTTCTACTGGCGCGATACCCTGCCCGTCAAGGCGGTGCGCCTTGAAAAGATTTACACCGGCACGTGGAATACCCCCGGAAATTATAAGATCGTGTACAAAACTAATCTCAGCGGTGATAACTGGCGCACGCTGGCGGATAACCTGAGTACATCCAAAAACTATGTCTTGGATGCTTCGCCCGCGGCGCTGGGACTTGCTTCCAATGAGTATGTGACGGAGTTCATGGCGGCGTTCGGCATCGTACCTTCAAACTTCCGTCAGGTGGAGGCGCCCCGCATGGACTGCAAGGTGCTTTCAAAGCTCACCGGCGGCACGCAGTTCGTCAACACGTCGGATGCAGGCGGCGTCTACAATGGGCAGTGGATCATGGCGACCTCCCGCTGGGGCACCCGTGTCTGTGCCCCCAGCAAGCCCCTGCCTCGCACCGGCTATTAAGGACTAACAACGGATGCCGCTCCGCAAGGGGCGGCATCCCCATTTTAAGGAGGTTGAGATTTCTTGAAATACAGAAAAATGATTATTCTGACATTGACGCTTTTGCTTCTGACCTCTCTCTGCTGCACCTCGGCGCTCGCTGCGGGCGGGGATGTTGCGGGAGCGGTGGAGCAGACATGGACGGAGGCGGCCAAGCAGATCAAGAGCGTGGTGGAGAAGGTGGTGTTCCCTGCGCTGGATATGATCCTCGCCATCGCATTCTTTGTGAAGCTTGGCGGCGCGTACTTTGATTATCGCCAGAGAGGACAGTTTGAATGGACTGGTCCCGCCATTCTCTTTGCCTGCCTGATTTTCAGCTTGATTGCGCCGAAATACATCTGGAACATCATTGGGATCTGAGCCAAGAAGAGAGAACAATTAAAAGCCGGATCAGGACCCTCCTGCCGGATATAACCGATGAGGCAATGGTTGCATGGATAGTGTATGTGGATGAAGTAGGCAGACATGGTTGCTTCACAAAGATACCCTTGCGTTAAAAGCACAATTCTGCTATAAATACCATTTGAGAGATAGGTACCAGAGAATCTTAATGAGAATGGAGGAATTGTTCTGTGTCTACCAAGAATACTATGAAGCATAATGCCGTCATTACAACGATGCTTTTGCTTGTATTATTTACGTTTTCCGCTTGTGCATCTGTAACTCCTGATGACCAAACATCAAAGGATTCCAATATTACGGAGAATGGTGCATCAACGGGCTGTTCAGACTATGATAATACAAGCACGCCTGAGTTTTTCAATGACCTCGGGAAAACGCTTGATGAATTGAAAAACGAGCATCCGGAAGGCAACGTGATTGTAAGGCCGGATGGATTTCCAGACAGTGCTGCTATATGCTTTGGAGCCTCAGAGTCGGAATATCTTTACTGCTTTTTCGGTGCACAGAGTGGCGATGCTGAAAAGGCTATGAACGAATATGAAGACCAGCTGGAATGTTCCGGTTTTGTCACCACCGCATGCATACTCTTTCCGGACATGGAAGATGAAATGTCCTTTGAAGATTTCTTCTCCTTGATTGGTGTTGACGATTATGAGTATTTAGGAGAAGATACGACTGCGGCAGGTTGGTTAAGATTCATGTATAACGGTATGGAGGTCATGGTGAATACAAACGAGGCTGCTTCTGGTGGTGGATGGAATTTCACAGGAGCGGAAATTGTGAAGCATAATGCTCCCGTGTCAATCGTGGACACGGAAATATTCAATACCAATCAGGACTTAGCGGATGCGGTCATGTTCGATTGATCTACATTATAATGGTCTAAAACAAAATATTCTATAAGGAAAGCCGTCGCCCCGCCTGGGCGGCGGCTTTCTGCATTTCTGGAGGTGAGTGAAGATATTTATTGGGGACTTTGTTGCCGCGACAGTCCTGGATTAGGAAGTAGGCAGATGGTGTCACCCCGTATTTAGCAAGGGGCCTCATAAAAAGCTTGCATAAAAAGTGTTATCTTGATATAATACTATCAAGAAACTGATAAGGAGGGCTTTCTATGCAAATCAGACCATCCTCTGCTCTGCGGAATGAGTACACGCAGATCTCCGAGCTGGCAAAGGCATCCGGTGAACCGATCTTCATCACGAACAAGGGTGAAGATGACGGTGTTTATATGAGCATGGCTGCATACGAGGAGCGGGAAAAAATGTTCCGACACCGCGACAAAATTTATGCTGCGGAACTCAGCAGATTGAGCGGAGAGCCTGTCTGCACGCCGGAGGAGCTTGACGAAAGAATGGAGGAGCTGTTCCGTGCCTACGAAAAGTAAACTGGTCTATCTTCCACCTGCTCAACACGACTTCGAGGAGATCGTAAAGTATCACATTACGGAGGCAGGAACTCCCTACGCGCGGAAAATCTACAGTACGATGAAAACGACCATAAACCGTCTGCGGGATTTCCCGCTGATGGGGCAAACGCATCCTGACCCGATCCTTGCGGCAAGCGGTTACCGTAAACTTGTGCTGACGAAGACCTATGTTGCCATCTACAAATTGATTGGGGACACCGTCTACGTTTATGCGATCGTCAATGGCACAACAGATTATCCGCGGCTGCTCAAGTAAGCGCTGCAGTCAGATGCAAAACAAAATACTCTATATGAAAGGCCGTCGCCCATCTGGGCGGCGGCTTTCTGCATTTCGAGGAGGTGAGCGAAGATATTTATTTGGGACTTTGTTGCCGCGACAGTTTTGGATCAGCTGGTGGACTGGATCTATGGGCAGATCGTGGGCTTTCTCGGCAATTTCTTTGCCCTCATGGGCAATATGGGCGTGGAACTTTTTGAACTGGAATGGGTCAGCGCCATCATTCTCTTTTTCTCGCGCCTTGCGTGGGCGTTGTTTGCTGTCAGCGTGGTAGTCTGCGCTTTTGAGTGCGGCATTGAATACTCCACCGGCAGAGGCAATCTCCAGCAGTGCGGCATGAATATTATCAAGGGCTTTCTGGCGGTGAGCCTCTTCACCGTTGTCCCCGTCCGGCTCTATGCCTTATCGGTGTCGCTGCAGGGAACCTTTTCCGCAGGGCTTACCGGCTACGGTCGGAGCATCGGTGAGGTGGGACAGGACATCATCACCGAACTCAGCGAGATACAGACACTTGCCGATGTGGTGAACAGCTCCCACTTTGGACTCGGCATCATCACCAGCCCCATTATGCTTCTCTTTTGCGTGATCCTTATGGGCTATGCGGTGCTGAAGGTGTTTTTCGCCAATCTGAAACGCGGAGGCATTTTGCTGATTCAAATTGCCGTGGGCAGCCTCTATATGTTCAGCGTCCCACGGGGCTATTTGGACGGCTTTATGGGCTGGATGCGGCAGGTCATCGGCTTGTGCCTGACCGCCTTTCTCCAGTCCACCATTCTCATCGCGGGACTCATGGTGTTCAAGGACCACGCGCTCATGGGCGTGGGGCTCATGCTCTCTGCAGGCGAAGTTCCCCGCATCGCCGGCAGCTTTGGCGTAGACACCACGACAAAAGCCAATATTACGAGCGCCGTTTATACGGCGCAGTCCGCGGTGAATGTGACGAGAACCATCGCCGCGGCGATCAAATAAAAGGGTGTGTATGAAATGACACAGTCAACAAGAAAACTTACGATGGGGAGCCTGTTCGATGGCATCTCCGGCTTTCCTCTGGCTTCGGTGCGGTGCGGCATCGAGCCGATCTGGGCCAGTGAGATCGAGCCATTCCCCATACTGGTATCAAAAATACGTTTCCCACGCATGGAGCAGATGGGAGACATCACAAAACTGAACGGCGCGTATCTGCCGCCTGTAGACATCATCTGCGGGGGCAGCCCATGCCAGGACTCAGCGTGGCCGGAATGCGTGCCGGATTGAACGGTGCGCGTTCCGGCCTCTTTATGGAACAAATACGAATTATTCAGGAGATGCGAGATGCAGACAGAAAATCTGGAAGGACAGGAATCCATATTCGGCCGAGATTCGGGATCTGGGAAAATGTCGTCGGCGCTCTCTCAAGTGGGCGGGACGCTGAAACGGGTCAGAAGAAGCCTGGGGCGGATTTTCAAAAGGTCCTCGAAGCGTTCCTCCAAGTTGAAGAACCATACCTTCATGCTGTTAGACCTGAGACCGGGCGCTGGGAATATGCTGGGGGCATATTGGGAGTACGATCCTCCGTGGCTTGGATCGTTTGGGACGCTCAACACTTCGGAGTGCCCCAAAGACGCCGTCGAGTGTTCCTTGTGGCAGATTTTGCAGGCTACAGCGCCATCCCGATACTCGCTATCCCAGACAGCGTGCCTGGGTATCCTGCGCCGCGCAAAGTGCCGCGGCAAATCGCTGCCACCTTTATTGGAAGCAGCTTTGCGTATGCAGGCAGGGCTTGACCCGCCTGCGCCCATATCCGGCGAAGCGAAAGCTTATCATATCAACCAACGCAGTGAAGGAATTGACCTGAACGGTGTGTCCGGTGCATTGATGGCAACGCAGAACCTCCAAATGCAGACCTTTATCACAAATCCCGGCAGCAGTCAGAGTGGTCCGCAAAAGCAGATCGCATTCGCTGCCAACCAGCGGGACGAGGTGCGTGACCTGCATGATGTAGCAGGTGCGCTGCAGGCTCAGCCGGGGTTGAAACAACAAACCTTTGTCGCTGGATTTTCTGCCGGGGCAGGTGCAAGCGCCGGAACCATCGGATATCAGGAAGGCGTATCGCCTACCCTGAAAGGCAGCCCCAGCGGGAACTGTATGCCCAGCATCCTCTGCATCAACGATCAGGGTGGGCAGATCATGGAGTGCAGCGAGGATGTTACCGGGACGCTGCGGGCGCAGGAGCATGGACACCAACCTCTGATTCTGCGTCCAGCAGAACCCAAGGTTTACGAAAACCACGGCATTGACGGAAGATACACCGGGCCGCATGATGTAGCGCCCACCATGTCCGCCCGCTATGGGACCGGCGGGAACAACATTCCCCTTGTACAGCAGGAGGAAGTCATCTGCATTGCGGGCAACGCCATTGACCGGCAGCCGCAAAACGGCGGCAACGGCTTCGGCTGGCAGCGGGACATTTCCTATACCCTGACCACCTCGGATCGCCACAGCGTCTATGCCCGCCAGCGGGTAGATCAGTTCAGGGATGATGAGATCGCCTCCACGGAGAGCGCGCGGCAGCACAAGGACGCTACAGACCTCATCTGCCAGCCACCCTCTACTTGGGATGCGGACTGCCGGAATCTCATTCGCCGCCTCACGCCTTTGGAGTGCGAACGGCTCCAGGGCTATCCGGATGGCTGGACCGATGTTCCCGGCGCTTCGGACTCCGCACGCTATAAAGCCCTCGGCAACAGCGTTGCCATCCCCTGCGTGGAATACCTCATGCAACGGGTGGCTATGGTCATTACGCTTGATTTGGAATGGGATTTTTAGTTGGCTTTGGTAATAGCTTTCACACTTACTTTCGGGTATCTTGGCTTTACCATCAAAGTGACTGGAGGAACTGCTATGGCAGAAAAAACGCGCAACCTCTGCGCGCAGATCCCCGTGGAGCTGCATGACAAGGTGCGGCAGCGACAGGCGGAATCCGGCGAGACACTGAGCCGGTACATGACCGCGCTCATCACAAAATTTTATGAAATGGAGGAACGGCAGACGATGGAGAAGGAAGTAACAAGACCTGTCTGTGTGCAGGTGCCGGTAGAATTGTTCGAGCAGTTCAAGACGTATCTGAAACAGCACGGGATGACGCAGAAGGACTTTGTCATCCGCTGCATCCAGCAGGCGCTGGCGGAGAATGCCGGCGCTGGTGAAGAATAAGAAATACATCGCGCGGACCGTTGCTGAGATTCTCGGCAGCGGTTTTGCTTTGGAGGAACAAAATGTTTATTTACCCCGAAAACCTGAAAGCCAAGCCCATGCTGTGGCTCTGGCTGCTGCGGGACATCGCCGTGATCGGCATCGGCGCTTTGCTCTCTGTGCTGGCACTGACCCAGGGCCTTGGCATGGGACTGCTGGTGGTTACAGTGCTGTATGCCTTCCTCACCATTCAGGTGGATGGCAGCAGTATCTTAGATTTCCTGCGCCGCGCCGCCTGTTTTCTCTTTCTATGCCAACAATATTACGAATGGAGGCTGGACACATGAATCGGAAACAGAAAAAGGAGCTGCGCCAGCGGCAGTCGACACGGCAGCTCATGGGCATCGTCCGCGTGACGCCCCACGGCATCGTGACAGATTCCGGAGAGAGGGTCTTCTTCCTGATTCAGCCGGACAACCTCTCTGTCCTGTCCCCGGAGGTCATCCGGGGTCGCGTCCGCTCCCTTACCATGCTTCTCAGCACACAGCCCTCACTGGAGATTTTGGCGCTGGACTCCCGTGAGTCCTTCCAGCGGAACAAGGAATATTACCTGCGGCGACTGGAGGAGGAAACGGAGCCTGCCGTGCGGGAGCTGCTGGAGCGGGACATGGCCCATTTGGACGCCATTCAATTCTCCTCTGCCTCCTCCCGCAAATTTGTGCTGGTGCTCCCACTGGATGAAAAAGCCGGTGCGGACGAAAGCGCGCTGCGGCAGTTGGAGAAATCCATCTGCGACCACGGGCTCCGCGTGCGTCTGGCGGAGGAGCAGGATGTGAAGCGCCTGCTGGCGATCTACTACCAGCAGGATCTCACCACGGAGGTATTCCGTGATTTCGATGGAGAGGAGTATGTACATGGCTAAAAAGAAACAGAAGAAGAAAAAGAAGATGCCGGAACAGGTTCAGCGCCCGAAAGACTTTCTGGACATGATCGCGCCCGCGGCGGTGAAGTTCAACACCGACCACTTCATCCTTGGCAGCCGGTATCACACGGCGATGACACTGAAAAGCTACCCGCCCATGACGGATGAGCTGGCGCTGCTGCGGGGCCTTGGCGATATGGGCGGCGTCAATCTGCGCCTGACGGCGCGGCAGGTCACGCCCGCCGAGGAGGACGCCATCCTCCATGCCGCCACCAACAAAAGCCGCATGGAGCGGAGCAACACCAACGACTACAAGCAAAGCGTCACGGCGGAGGCCAACCTGCGGGATATGGCGGAGCTGCTGGCGAAGCAGCGGCAGGAAAAGGAGCCGCTCATCCACTGCGGCGTGTATCTGGACATTGCCGCGGCAGACATGGAAAAGCTGCGCACGGCGCGGGATACCGTATCCGCCCAACTGGTGCGCTCCCGCATGGGCGCCGATCCGCTGCTCCTGCGCCAGCGGGAGGGCTTTCTCTCAGCCAACCCCGCGGGCGGCAGCCAGCTTGCCAATTTTGCGGAGCGGGTATTACCCGCACGCAGTGTTGCCAATCTGTACCCCATGAACTATTCCGGCAAAACCGATCCCAAGGGCTTCTTCATTGGCCGTGACCGCTTCGGCTCCAACATCATTGTGGACTTCGACCGCCGTGCCTCCGACAAGACCAACGCCAGCGCCCTCATCCTCGGCAATACCGGGCAGGGTAAAAGTTTTTTGCTGAAACTTCTGCTCTGCAATGTGCGGGAGGCGGGCAAAAGCGTGATCTCTCTGGACTCCGAGCACGAGATGGAGGACGAGTGCCGCGCCCTGGGCGGCTGCTTTCTGGACTACTTAAGCGGGCAGTACCGCATCAACCTGCTGGAGCCGCGCTGCTGGGACGATGGCAGCGGGCCGGAAGACCCGGACGCGCCGGACGCTTTCCGGGGGACGCTGCTCTCTCAGCACATCTCCTTCCTGCGGGATGTGTTCCGCGTCTACAAGGGCTTTGACACGCCCCACATCGACACGCTGGAGCTGATGGTGGAGCGGCTCTATCAAAAGTGGAACATCACCGACCGCACGGACTTCGCGTCGATGCGGCCGGAGGATTACCCCATCCTCTCTGACCTCTACGATGCCATTCAGGAAAGCTACGACCATTACGAGGCCGCAGACAGCCTCTACCCGCGGGAAATGTTGCGGGATCTGCTGCTGGGGCTCCATTCCATGTGCCGCGGCGCGGATTCCCGGTTTTTCAACGGGCATACCAATATCACGAACTCCAAATTCCTTGTTTTCTGTGTCAAGGGGCTGGATAACATGGCGGAAAATCTTCGGAACACCTTGCTGTTCAGTCTGTTGTCCTATATGTCAGATCAGCTCTTGACGCTGGGCAATTCCGTAGCGGCTATCGATGAGCTGTACCTGTGGCTGTCCGATCCCACCGTCATCACCTACATCCGCAACGCCCTCAAGCGAGTACGAAAAAAGGAATCCGCCCTGTTCCTTGCCAGCCAGAATCTGGAGGACTTCACCCAGCCGGGAATACGGGAGCTGACGCGCCCTCTCTTTTCCATCCCCGTCCATCAGTTTATCTTTAACGGCGGCAACGTGGACAAGAAATTCTTCATGAATAACCTCCAATTAGAGGAATCTGAGTATGCCCTGATCCGGGACCCGCAGCGCGGCTCCTGCCTCTACAAGTGCGGCAATGAGCGGTATCTCTTGCAGGTGCAGGCCCCAGAGTACAAGCAGGCTCTCTTCGGAACGGCAGGTGGACGGTAATGGCGGTACCCGTCGCGGCACTGGCGAAGCTCGCCGCTGCCGCTCTCTCGGATGAGGACACCCGGCGAAAGCTGGGCTGGATCGTGGCGGCGATCTGTTCGCCGTTGATCCTGACGCTGGCGCTGATCTGCTCCCTGCTCTCCGGCAGTGCGGAGCATAACAATTCCGCCGTTCTGCTGTGCTTCAACGGCGGCAACATTCCGGGCAAAACACCTGCGGAATATGTTGCCTATATTGAAGATATGCGCCGCAGCTTCACGCTGCTGGACGACGCCATTGATGCCGTCAATGACATGACGGAGGACAGCGACAGCCTTGACGGTATCTGCGTCAAGGCTGTTTTCTATGCCATTTTCTTTGGAGAGGACACACCGAGCCGCCGAGCGCACCGACAGTTCGTGGATTGCTTTGTGACCTACGAGGAACGTACCCGCACCGTCACCGATGAGGATGGGACGGAAACCGAGGAGAGCTACACCGTGGCGATTCCCGTTATGGACATGGTGGAGGTCTACAGCAATATTGAAAACACTCTTCACTTGGAAATATCTGCGGAACAGAAGTCCAACGCCGACAGTGTGTACAATCTGGCGCGCTATGGCGTTGCCGGAGGTTCAGAGGGCTGGATACCCGGCGCGGATGTGCCGTTTATCGGCGCGGACGGTTTCTGTTCGCCCATCGGTTCAGGATGGGAAAGCCGTGTCACCTCTGAATTCGGCAAACGCATCGATCCCATCACCGGGAAGCGCAAGGGACACACCGGCATGGACTTGGCAGTCCCCACCGGCACGCCCATCCGCGCCGCGCTGCCGGGAACGGTGACGGTCTCCAAGTACAACGCCGGAGGCTACGGCTACTACGTATGCATCGACCACGGCAACGGACTCGTTACGCTGTACGGCCACTGCTCTCAGCTTCTGGCAAGAGTGGGACAAACCGTGCAAGCGGGAGACATCATCGCCCTCTCCGGCAGCACCGGACGCTCCACCGGTCCGCACCTCCACTTCGAGGTGCGCGTCAACGGGGAACGGACGAATCCGAGGGCATATCTGCCGAAAGGCTGAAAGGTAAACTAATTATGAATACTGCAATAAAACCGATCACGCCGGAGCGTGAGCAGGAGTTGGTTGCGAAGCTCGTGGATTTTCTCAGCAGCCGCTACGACGCTGGGAATCTCTATGACATTCTGCGTCACGGACTCGGCATGGATCACAGCGACATGGAGGCGCTGGGCTTCCAGCTCCGCGACTACTACGAGGAGGTATGATCATGAAAAAGGAAAATGTCACGATCCCATTCGAGAGTGAGCAGCTTGCCGCTCTCGAATTTTCGCTCAAAAAGAAAAACACCAGCGTGCAGGCGCAGCTGGAGGAACTGCTCAAATGTCTCTACGAATCCGAGGTGCCGGAGCCGGTGCGGGAATATCTCGCCAGCCGCACAGCGCCCGCTGCCCGTCCCCGCCGTCCGGCAAGACCGACGAAGCCGCAGATGCGGGTGGAGCCTCCCTCTGCATTGGAACAGCCTGTCGGCGAAAGGGCTGGTGACTGAGATGGCGGATCATGCAGATATCACTCTGTGGATCGACCGGCGATGGAAGGATGCCATTGAGAAGCATCTCAGAGATGAAACTTTGGAGGAGCATCTGGAAGATGTGCTGGATGAGCTGTGCAACCAGCTCCCAGAACGTGAGTACAAACGCATCAGTGCCGAGATCTACGCGGAGGATGCCGCGCGGCGCACGGAGGAAGAAGCGGCCCGCACCTACGCCGCCTACCATGTGACCGAGCGTGGACAGGAGTGGTACTTCAAGACCTCGCTCGGCGAGGAGCTGCTGGCGGTCGGAAAAAAGCTGCGCGGTTATCTTACAAAGGGCAATGGTGTTGCACCGGACAAATTTATCGGAATGTTTTTCGGCGGGCAACCCATCACGGTGGAAGAGTACAACGCGCTCACTGCCCTTCGCATGGAGAACACCGGCAAGGTGCGCGGCGTGTTCGATGTGAACTTCGACAAGCGGGAGTTCTCCGCTGTCCACATCATGGACGGTTGGCAGACCTGGGCGATGCGGGATGTGTCAGCGGCGGTGTACCATGCCACACGGTCGCAATTCGCGTCGAGCGATGATAAGTGGCGCAAGCTGCTGAATCATCTGAGCGGTAAAGAGATCACCTCGGCGGGACATCTCTCCGCGCGAAATTTCTCTTTCGGTGATGAGATCATCGAATCGGACGGCAAGCTCAATTTTTATGTGCAGACGGAGTTCGATGTGGACGCAGTCTTCGGCACCTTCGTCTGCACTGACAAGAACGATGACTGGCTCAACATCTACGCCAACTATGACATCGCGGAGGATAGACCCTGCGACACACTGGAGCTGACGCTCTGCAAGGGCGACGGTTCCGAGAAAAGCTGGAGCTACCAGCTCAACGCCGCAGAGCAGGATGTCCTGCTGCGCAAGATGGAGGAATACTGTCAACAGCAGACCGGCATGAGTCTCCACGACTACGCGCAGCAATTCCGCGAGGAACCGGAACAGCAGCAGGGGCCGGTGATGAAGCTGTAGGTACAAACGCAGGCACAGCAAGGCTGAAGTACTCACGGCTGCGGAAACAACAGCGTCCAGGCTGCGCGTGCCTGCGGGCCCGCGGCGCCGCCGAACTGCGTCAACCCGCCCTTGGCGGGCAGCCGCAGTTTGGCGGCTGTTATTCTGCTCCCGCAGTTTTTCTCCGTCCCGAATTTGAAAGCGTTTTGCGCAGATTTTTGTGCTTTCAAATGTGCCGCGCAGGACGGCTCCCCGTTTCCCCGCACCGTTCGCCCTGTGTGCCGCTGTGTGCGCGTTTAAGGGCTGGGGTGGAGTGTGTACCCGCCAAAGTCCATTGAAGCGAACGTTGAGGCGTTTGTGGGCGATGCGTGAGAGAGCCTTGTGAATACTGCTCTGGCGATGGAGAAATGAGCCTTTGGGGAGGGTGTTTTTCCTCCTGACCATGCCCTGTGCCGGAGGTTTTCGCCCCTTATTTACCCGTTCGATAGTGGAACTAGATAAAGAGAGGTGCCCGTGCGCGGGCCCCTCTCAGCCACAAAGCCCCGCAGTGCGGGGCTTTTTTGAAGGTTCGGCAAGGTGCACCTTTGGAGCGTATTTGCAAGGCTTGGGTGAACCTTACCGGAGAAAATGCAGGCGCAGCAAGGGATTGCGCCTTTTGAGAAAGGAGAGTCATACAGATGAGTGAAGCAACAGGAAAAAGGATCGAGCGAACCGTTGTCTGGCTGGATGCAGGGCTCGTTCCGCGCATGGACGGATGGCTGAAGGCTGACAACTGCAAAAACCGCAGTGAGTTTATCAACAAAGCGCTGCGCTTCTACATGGGCTATCTCGGCACGGAGGACAACACCGCCTATATCTCCCAAGCCATCCTCACCGCTATTCAGGGTACGCTGGACGACAACAACAATCGGCTCTGCCGCATCATCTTTAAGTGGGCGGTGGAGCTGAACATGATGTGCCACACCATCGCCGCGCACTTCCGTACCGATCCCATCCACACGCGGGAGCTGCGGGCCTACGCGGTGGATGAGGTGAAGCGCACCAATGGTCAGGTGAGTTTTGAAAACGCTGTGCGGAGCCAGCGGCGCATAGAGCCGGATGACACATGGCCCGGATCGTACTGATCTCGCCCTACCTCAAGGGCGGACAGAACGCCGCGAAGCTGGCGCAGCGTACCCGCTACGTCGCCACCCGTCCCGGCGTGGAGCTGCTGGCGGATGAGCGCAGTACACTCCCCGCCACAAAAAAGCAGCAGGAATTCATCGCACGGCTGCTGAAGTCCTTTCCCTCCTGCTGGGAACTCATTGAGTACGAGGAATATCTGGATCACCCCACCCAGGGCAGCGCCTCCGCGTTCATCCAGCAGGTGCGGGAAGACTACATGGAGGCGCTGGAGCAAAAGGAAAATTTCATCGACTACATCTCTCATCGCCCCGGCGTCCAGAAGGACGGCGAGCACGGGCTGTGGGACGCTCACGGTAAGGTACAAAATCTCGCGCAGGCGGTACGGGAGGTGGCGGAGCACACCGGAAATGTATGGACACCGGTGGTGGCTCTGCGCCGTGAGGACGCAGAGCGGCTGGGCTATGACAACGCGGAAAACTGGCAGGCTCTGGTGAACGCCTCCATCTGTGATATCGCAAAGGCGTATAAGATCCGACCGGAAAACCTGCGTTGGTATGCTGCGTTCCACCAGAAGCCAAATCAGGTGCATATCCACATGATCATCTTCTCCGCAGATCCCAAGGAGGGCTACCTCACCAAAGATGGTATCCGGGAAATGAAATCCGTCTTCGCCAGACGAATCTACCACGCGGATCGGATGCACACCTACCAGCAAAAGGATACCGCGCGGCAGGAGTTGCAGGCGCAGACCCGTAAGGCAATGGTGGAGTGCATCGCACAGCTGGAGCATGGCACGTCGGATAACCCGCGTCTGGAGCAGCTCACCGAGGAGTTAGCAGAGCGTCTGCTGACGGTCAAGGGCCGAAAGGTCTACGGCTACCTGCCGCCAAGGGTCAAGGCCATCGTGGATGCCATCGTGGAGGAGCTGGCGAAGGATGAGCAGGTGTCCGCCGCCTACGAAACGTGGCAGACGCTCTACGAGCAGGTGTGTCTGGACTACGATCAGCGGCCGCGCAAGCGTCTGCCGCTCTCCCAGCAAAAGGAGTTCCGGAGCGTCCGCAATATGGTCATTCAGGAAACACTGCAATGGATAGCGGAGCGGCAGCGGTACGCGGATGTGCGGAGAACACCTTCCGCGCAGGAAGGACCTATCATCAAAAAGGATGCCGCAGAAGCCGCGCCAAAGAACTCTGAGGTCACGGCATCTCTCGCGTCGGCGCATCCCAAATCTGACCGTGCGGCGAGTGCCACGCCAGAAGATTCCGCCTCCTCTGATGATGCCGCATCTAAGGGTACCACACCGCCTGCGGTTGAAGATGCACCGGCTTTTTCTCAGTGGTCAGATCACCCCGAACAGCAGAAAGGGAGCGCACCGGCAGGAGCGGATCACCATGCCCACACGGTGGGTGAAACCGTCGTGCGGATGCTGCATCACATGAGCAGGATCTTCGAGGACAACAGCAAGATCGACCAGATCCACCGCGGCTTGCAGATCGACCGCAAGCGCCGGCAGGAATTGCAGCGCAAGCGGCTGGCAATGGGACACAAGCCGGATGATCACGAGGAGCAGACATTCAGATAAAAAATGCTGCCGCAATCAAAATTGCAGCAGCATTTTTTTGAAGTCAGATCTGCGTTTGCGTCGGAACGAATTCCAGCTTGAGTGCCATTCCCATGCCTGCGGCAAGACGCTTAAGCGTCCGCAGAGATGGATTGGCCGTTCCGCTTTCCAACCTGCTGATATCAGCCTGTGTAATGCCGGTAATGTCGGAGAGCTGCTTTTGCGTCATGCCGCTTTCCTCACGGCCTTCAACAATGGCGCGCATGATCTGACGTTCCGGTTCCTGCGCATCCCACTCCGCACGGAACGCAGGGTCCTGCATTCTTTCGTTCAAAGTCTCACGAAAATTCTTCCCCATAAATCATGCCTCCTTTTTTTGATTAAAGTCTGCGCGATACCGCTTGGCACGTTCTATCTCGCGCGGCGGGGTTTTCATCGTCTTTTTGACAAAGCCATTGGTGAGGATCACTCTGCGTCCCACCACGAAAAAGTAAAGTACCCTGCTGATATCCGTACCTTGCTTTGCACGCACTTCGAAAATTCCGTCATCCAGCACCTTTGAATATGGCTCGCGTAAGGCGGGGCCTTTGCTTTCGAGCAATTCCAATGCAGCGAATATTTTTGCCTGCATTTTATTATCCTGCGAAAGAATGAATTCTTCAGCAGGTCTGCTGCCATCATCCTTCTCGTAGTATTCCACAGTGTAGTCCATACATTCACCACGCTTTCTCTGCAACTAATTATATGTGATAAAACACATATTGTCAACAAGAAGAGCGACGATCCGAAAGGAAATATCATGAGCCAATTTATCTATTTCACGCCGGAGGAAAAAGCACGTGCGCAGAACACGGATCTCGTGTCTCTGCTGCGCGCCCAGGGGGAACGACCCGTGCGCTCCGGTCGGGAGTTCCGTCCCCCCAACGATCCCAGCATCACCGTGCGGGGCAACAAATGGTTTGACCACTCCGCGCGCGTCGGCGGCTACGCCGTCAGCTTCGTCCAGCGCTATTACCGCCTCCCTTATCAGGAGGCGGTTTTGCTTTTGCTGGGCAGAAAGAACGGTAAATCGCATGAGCAGGCAAAGCCTGTGAAGGAAGTTCCAAAGGCTTTCGCTTTGCCGGAGCCTTACGGAACCATGCGGCGTATGTATGCCTACCTCATGCGTCAGCGCCACATCGACCGGGAGTTTATCTCCTATTTCGTACACGAAAAGATTCTCTACGAGGACAAGCATCACAACTGTGTTTTCGTGGGGCTGGATGACAGCGGTGAGGCCAAGCACGCACACATCCGCAGTACCAACAGCGAGGGACGGGTGTTCCGCATGAACATTGAGGGCAGCGCAAGCGAGCATTGCTTCCACAAAAACGGAACCGACAAGTCCCTCTATGTGTTCGAAGCGCCCATCGACCTTCTGTCCCACATTACCCTCTATCCCTACGGCTGGCAGGAGCACAGCTACGTTGCCTGCTGCGGGCTCTCCATCCAGCCGGTGCTGGAGCGGCTGCGGCAGAATCCGAAACTGGACATGGTGTATCTGTGTCTCGACAACGATGACGCGGGCAATGACGCCTGCGACCGTATGACGGATACGCTGGAGGACATGGGCTTGGATGTGGAGCGTCTCTGCCCGGTGCGCAAGGACTGGAATGACGATCTCTGTGCCAAATTCGAGAGGAAGGAGAAAGACACATGAACGAAAATGTATGGCCCCTGATTTTGCTTGGCGGCGGACTGCTGGCATTCTTGCTCGTAGTGTCCTTCCTCTCCAAGAACTATTCTCTCAACAACTTCAAGAACAAAACTGTCGGCGACGGTCAGCACGGAACGGCGCGTTGGGCAACGCCCAAGGAGATTCACACGACCTATCATGTGGTCCCGTTTCGCCCTCGCCGCTGGCGCAAGGGAGAGGATCTGCCCACGGTGCAGGGCATCATCCTCGGCAGCATGGGCGGCAGAAAGCGCAGAGCTAAAAAAGGCGTGATTTCACAGGCCACTCACAAGCTGCTGGAGAGGCTCCGCCGTCCTACAGCAGGGAAAAAAGAAAAGCGAAAGCCGAAGAAAAAGAAGTCGGCAATTTCCAAAATCAAAAATGTGGTGGAAGATCAGCGGGATGTCCGCGCGCTGGTAGACAGCGATGATATCCATTGTCTTATGATCGGCGCTTCCGGCGTGGGCAAAACCGCGTATTTTTTATACGCAAATTTGGAGTATGCCAGCGCCAGCGGTATGAGCTATCTGGCGCTGGACACCAAGGGAGACTTGGCGCGCAACTACGGTGCCATCGCCTCCCGGTATTACGGCTACAAGGTATCCGTCATCGACCTGCGCAACCCAACCCGCTCGGACGGCTTCAATTTCCTGACGCTGATGAATCACTACATGGATATTGCGCGCATGCATCCGGAGAACCTCGCTGCCCGAGCGCGCGCAGAGAAATACGCCAAGATCCTCGCCAAGACTATCATCAACCCGGACGGCGACGCTGCACAATACGGCGAGAATGCCTTCTTCTACGACAGCGCTGAGGGACTCCTGACTGCCATTGTGCTTCTGCTGGCAGAGTTCGCCCCACCCAAGGATGGAGAGCCGGAAAAACGGCATATCGTTTCCGCCTTCAAGCTGGTGCAGGATCTGCTGGCGGTGCCGAAGTCAAGAGGCAAGAACGGTTTTCAGCTGCTCATGGATGAACTGCCGCCGGAGCATAAGGCCCGGTGGCTGGCAGGCGCCGCCCTCACCAGTGCGGATCAGTCTATGGCTTCGGTCATGTCCACCGTCATGTCCCGCCTCAACGCCTTTCTGGATACAGAACTGGAACAGGTCATTTGCTACGACAGTCCCATCAACGCTGAAATGTTCGCCTCGGAGAAGTGCGCTATCTTTCTGATTTTGCCGGAAGAAGATCCTGCAAAGAATTTCATCGCGGCGCTCATGATCCAAAACCTGTCCCGCGAATTGTTCTCCGTGGCGGATGAAACCGGCGGCAGGCTCAAAAACCGCGTGGTGCTGTTTTGCGATGAGCTGGGAACCATGCCGCCCTTTGACATCCTGCCCCTATTCAGCGCGGGGCGCTCCCGCAGGCTGACGCTGGTACCCATTATCCAGAGCCTTGCCCAACTGGAGAAAAACTATGGTAAAGAAGGTGCGGAAATTATATGTGACAACTGCCAGGACACCATCTTCGGCGGCTTTTCGCCCCAGAGCAAAACGGCAGATGCCCTCTCCGCTGCCCTCGGCAGCAGGACGGTACTGTCCGGCTCCGTCAGTCAGGGGAAAGAGAGCAGCCAGTCCTTGCAGATGATGGAGCGTGCGCTCATGACGCCGGATGAATTGAAATCCATCCCCAAGGGAGAGTTTGTGGTGATGAAAACGGGAACTCATCCCATGCGCACCAAACTGCGTCTCTTTCTGGATTGGGGCATCACCTTTGACCCGGACGGCTACCGGATGCCGGAGCAGGCAGCCCGAAAGATTGCCTATGTTGACCAGAGCGAACTCGTTCGCAGCATCCATCGGAGCTGCACAAAGAATCCCTATAACATGGAGGGAAGCAGATGAGTCAATTCAACTTTATCTACGCCGAGGAGCATCTGAGCCACCGGGAGAAGGCGGTCTATATCTACCTTCGGGACCGGGCGGACGCCTCCGGTGTCTGCTGGCCTGGGATCAAAACCATTGCCCGTGAATTGGGACTTTCGCCGCGGACAGTCCAGCGGGCTCTGGCAGATCTTGAGCGCAGGCAGCTCATCGAGAAGCGGAACCGCCGCCGCTCCAACGGCAGTCTCACCAGCAATTTATATCGGCTGACCAAGCACAAAACGTCACAGCCTCCCGCCAAGGGGGGACTGTGACGTTTTTACTCTCAAAACTTTGTCCATAGGGTAGCGTCATCATGGCGCATCCAGAAGAACCTACTCTACCGGAGGATACAGGACAGAGAAAGAACAAGAATATGGAGGAACTTATGAAGATGATCGTTAGAAGAACAGCGTTGGCTGTCTGCACCCTTGTCTTGGCAGTGATCCTGCCCACAGCTGCTTCCGCTGCCTGCACACGCTTTGATGACGTGCCGGAGTCTGCGGACTGCTACGAGAGCGTGATGTATCTTGTGGAGCATGAGATCACGCAAGGCACGGGGAACGGATGCTTCTCCCCGGATGCGCCGGTGACGGTGCGGCAGTGGGCGATGATGCTCTGCCGGGCCTATGATGTGAAGGTCGAGGGCAGCTCATGGAGTGATCTGAGCCAAAGCGCTGTGGAGCAAGCCTACCGGAAGGGCTGGCTGAACGAAACTGCACTCTCCGCGCCCAATATCCAGCTATGCCGGGGAGCGCTGCTCAAAAGCGCCTTTGCCGCAGCCAAGATCCCCGTTTACGACAGCGTACTCTATGCGGGCGGCGTGTCGCTGCCCGATCATGAAAACTGCATTCGCATTGGGAAGGAGCTTCAGCTCTGCGGCGAGGCGAACACTGCAAATGAGATCGTTACCCGCAGGGATGCTGCCATGCTCCTTCACGCAATTCTGACCCGCGCCTTCACCGTGACAGCCCCGGAAGCTCCGGTGACGTTAGTGAACGCGGCAGGCGTCAACATCAATGACTACCTGCTGGCGCTGCGGCAGGTGCCGGAGCCGATGCTTGCCGCCTTCAACGCCGCCGGCTGGACATACCGTATCGACTTTGACTACATCAGCGAACTCAGCAAGCAGCTGGACATGAGCTGCATTGGAGCCACCAACTACATCCAGAAAACCATTTACATCTCGGATGCCAGCGCGACGCTCCACGAGTTCGGACATTTTCTCGATTGGATGCTGGGATTCCCCGCAGAGCATGAACAGCTCTTTCGTGCAGAAGCTGCCGCCGCGCCGCTGCGAGACTATGCGAAAACCAACGCCAGAGAATACTTCGCAGACTGCTTTGCCTATTGGGTGAAGTACGCAGGAAATACCAATGCTATATCGTTGCTGCAAGAATGCACTCCGATGACGTATCGGTATATGGAAGATTTGATGAGGATAGCAAACTGACTCTAAAATACGTGTCAATAACAGATAGAATCCCAACTTACTTCTAGGCATTTATGGTTTAAACCATAAACGCAAACAATTCGGATTTCACTTGCTCACAATGTTTCCAAGATTCTATGCAGAAATCGTGCCTCATTATAGGACTTGCAGAGATAGGCAATGCCGTAACCGCTAACTTTTCCAGATCATGCTCCATTGCAGTGCCTCTGCATAGGGTACAGAATTTTTCATTTCCCATTTTAAACGATTTTGATTCGCGTCGTAGGCAAAGCTACTCTCGAGATTATTGCAGCTGCTTCAGCACGTGTAATGGTGTCAGATGGTCTGAATGCTCTGGTTCTTTCATCTCCGGTCAAGATGCCTGCTCTGTAAAGAGCAAGTATCTCATCAGCGTATTCGCTTCGTTCGCTTACGTCAGGAATATAATCATAGTCAATGTCGTTGACAACGGCAAAATCAGATGTTGCTTTCGCGAAAATATGTGCTATCTGCGCTCTTGTTGCGTAAGCATCGAGGCTGGAATATTCGTCGCTCGAGACAATTCGATTTTTTACACAATAGTTCAGATAGGCATCATACCATTTACCACCATCTGATGTTGAAAAAGAGATTGTCTGGTTATTACATGTGGCATGGACAACAGCAGCCATTTTAATTGCTTCGCTCAGTGTGATATTGCCTATAGGGTGAAATGTACCGTCAGTATATCCGTTCATAATGCCCAACTGGACAACTGACTTTATAACGCCCTGTTGCTGACTTCCATACCATGCTGACTCATCCGCGTCCAGGAAGCCATAATAGTCGGTAGACGCACTGAACTTGCTGTCAGTATCTGTAAGGCTATCCGTATCAATGCAGGTAATACTATTCCGAATTGCCTCTGACCATCCCCATAGACGGCCGAGGTTGTCCCTATACTGCCACTCTGCCGGCAAATATATAGCCGTGTTGTCGCCGTCTTGTTGGAAAGCCCTTACTTCGGTGATTGTGTCTGATTTAATAGACAGCTGTTGGTACTCTTTCAGCTTGGAATTGTCGGAGAAACCGTTGGTCATATAAAGCTGCACAGAATCATCATTTTGCTTCTTGGCATGAACGATCAAACCGGCAGTGTCTCCCAACCTTTTTCCGTCGCTGAGCCTCACAAGGCCGCCTGTATTCAGACTATTGCTCTTTTCCGGGCCGACAAGATACGACAAATACACCTCATTACCGCAGCTTGTCATGGAAGCGTAAAAGTTTACAAATTCTTGTGGTAAAACCTTATTATCGCTAACTGGGACATTGTACTGATTGATCCATTTTCCGTGATCATTCAAAAGGAATACCTTGCCAGTATAGGCATCGATAAAACATGGCCTGCCATTCAATGCCGAAATCGCATAAGGCTCTGTGCCAGCAGGAATGTCCACAGATTTGACGATCTCATCACTATCCCAGTAACACAGCGAACCTCCATTTCCCCATAAGGCAACATTTTCGCAGAGGACAACATTACTGGCCGCAGCTACATTAACATTGTCTTGAAGAATAAAAAGACTGTATTGCGAACCCTTTGGATTCTTCGGATAGAATAGGTCAAGCCAAACTGAGCCATTTGGTTGGACAGACATATTCTGAATGATCATCTCATCTTCTAAATCTTCGCCGCTTCGATAGCATGCCTGCAATTCAAGCGTCTTTTCATTTATACAGGCTACTGCATCTTTGCCTATCGAGTTATCATGCAAAAGAAGCCACATATGATTATCTTGAGCTACCATGTCTTTCACATAATAGGAATCTATTCCGCAGCTCAGTTTGGAATTATTCTCACGATCAATAGCTGCAACACTGGAATTGAATATGACCGCAACAACCAACGGGAGTATTATGCAGGCTTTTTTGAGTTTGTCTATTCCGCTTCTTTCCATGAGAATGCCTCCACTGCAAAATCATTTTGTTTTATCAATAGCCATACTAAAGGAGCTGATGGGATAAGTCAATAATTCTTTTAACGTCTGATATATAGATGTAAAAAGAGAACGCATTCTTACAAGGAATAACGCGCCATTCATTTTTCGACAAGTTAGCCAAATAAATATTTTCAGCTATGTGCAAAATGTTCTTCAAGTGGTACATCAATGTAAATTATAGGTTGTTTTCCGTGCCAAACCATACACGTACACTATAGATATTTCGAAATCCTTCGAGGGTTTGATATCCCCGCACATCTGTTATAGAATGGAACGAAAACCGGTCTGGGTGAAGAAATGAGATCTTGCTGGTCGTATTGCTTTTTATGTTGGGACAGCAATACGACAGCGGAGAACAGGGAATCTTCCAAAATTCCCGATAAAAATTCTTGCTTTGATGTAGTATTTCACCCCAATTTGCAAGGTAATAAATAGAAGGGTGTGATTCCTTGTGGATGATATTAAGATCATTGATTTGTTCTTTGCACGTTCTGAGCTTGCAATCGAAGCGCTGGACGGCAAATATGGGGCGATTTGCCATAATCTTTCCCGCAGCATTTTGAAGGATCAACAGGACGCAGAGGAATGCGTGAATGATGCCTATCTCGGCGTTTGGAACGCGATCCCTCCGCACAGGCCTAATCCGCTGGTTGCATTTGTTTGTAAAATTGTTCGAAATATTTCCATCATGCGTTATCGGGCTAATACGGCTCTCAAGCGAAACAGCAATTACGACTCGACAATGGAAGAATTGGAAGATTGTCTTGCTTCCTCAGCTTTGGTCGAGGACTCTCTTGAGGAAAAAGAACTGATTGCAGCCATCGAGAACTTTCTCAGAGGCTTGTCGCAGGAAAACCGCGTGATCTTCCTGCGGCGCTACTGGTTCTCCGATAGCTATGTAGAAATCGCAGCCCGAACCGGTCTGACGGAAAAGAACGTCTCTGTCCGGCTTTCCCGAATCCGTAAGCAATTACAAACGCATCTTGCAGAAAGGGGTGTTTTGGCTTGTTGACATTGGCTCAGAAATTCTCCAGCGCAATGAATGGGATCGACGACAAGTTCATCGAAGAGGCGCTGACCTATGAACATTCCAAAAAGCGCAAGCCTTCCTGCGTACTGCGGATCGTCCTCGTCGCGGCCCTCATCTCCGTGCTTTTGTTCACGTCGGCGCTGGCGTTCTCGCCATCGCTTCGTGAGAACACGCTGAATGTCCTGGTTGAAATCTTCTCCGACCACGCCACGTTCCGTGTCGAGGGAGAGGAGCCAGCCGGATCCTATATCGCCGGTAAAATCGACTACTCAGCGCTGGAAGAGACCTATCGTCTTGATCCGGAAGGCTGCTACCGGGCCGATTTTGCCAGTGGCGCCACATTTTTCGGCAACAACGGTGAGATCATTTCAATCACCGTCGTGGCCATTAGAGACGGCTTAGTAGGAGGCTTTGAAATTGCTGACGATGCAGAGTCAAAGTCCATCACGCTTTACGGTAAGGATGCTACGCTTTACTGGGGTGAGGACCAGGAATGCGCGGGAGAAACCGGTACAGAGGCCTACATCTTTCAGATTGATGAAGAAAACGGTTGGCTCATCAACTTTCGGAGCTTCAAGCTCTCGCCGGACGAGCTTGTCTCCGTCGCAGAACGGGTCAAAATCTCATAGTCCGCTTACATTGCGTGCAATGAGCAAATCCTTACACTCAATGTTATCGATGCAATGAGTTATCAGGAATGGCAGTATCAAACATCGCACGGCTTATCGGTCACATTAGCGCTTGGGCCTGACAGAGCACTAATTCTGGCCGATCTGCCGGACAGCTTTGTGGCCGTCACTATTTTGGCGGGAAGTGCCGACGGCTTGACGCGGGATCTGCTTGAAGAACTGGCTGACAGCTTCGATCTTTCAAAGCTCACTCCGATAGTGCTGCCAGACTCTCTCTACATCCCATCACCTTAATTTTTCATTTCAGAATATGCAGGAGGTCTTTTATCATGCGCCAAATTTCGAGACTTTCGGTCACCGCCGTAAGTACTGCTCTCCTTATAACACTAAGTTCATGCAGCAGCACACAGAGCACGCTGGAAGCCGATGACCAGCCGTCCACTCCAATAGAAAATAGAGAAATGACATCCGATGTGCAGGAGAACAAAGCCAATGGCGATTCTCCGCAGGGATCTGTCACCGACGCCGCAAACTTTGAGATAACGGAAAACGAGGATGGCACAGTTACCATTAGCCGGTATATCGGTACTGAAACAGATATTGTGATTCCCTCACAGATCGGCGGAAAAACTGTTTCCGCGATTGGAAACGTCATGGGTACGACGGGAGCGTTTGAAGGCTGCACGAGCATAACCGCTGTGGTGATTCCGGATGGTGTGACAGAAATTCAGGACAACGCCTTTTACGGCTGCACTTCGTTGGAGACGGTGACGATCCCTTCCGGCGTTACACTCCTGCGCAACTGTGCTTTTTGCGACTGTCCAAACTTGCGTGCGGTCTACTTCAAGGGCGATGCACCGCAGCAAGCCAATTATGTATTTGATTCCACCGAAAATGTCACCATTTATTATCAGGACGGGACCTCCGGCTGGGAGAATCCCTGGCACGGACGTCCTGCGGAAGTATATATCCCAGAATAAAAAGTGCAAGGGCCATGCTCAAATCTAACATCAAGAGGACAAGCACCATGATGAAACGTCTATTTCCCACCGCGCTTGCGGTATTGCTCCTGCTGCTTGCAGGCTGCACAGCAAAGCCGGATACATCCGATCAATCGAAGCCCACAGATTATTATTTGACCGATACCGACCTTCCGCTGGATGATGCTGCGCGGCTTCGCGCCGCGCCGGATTTTCTGACGGCGGAACAGCAAACACTTTACAGGCAGGCGTTTGCGCTCTATAGTGCGATGTTTGACGGCGAGACGACCGGCATCGACGACGCCTTCCCCGCCGCAGGCGGCCAAACCGAGTACGACGAGTACACGCCGGATGGCTCCGACTATACCTACATCAGCTCCCACAGCCGTTGGCGGTCCTGGGCTGACTTTGACCGCGTTATCCACGCGCTGTTCACCGATACGTTCTGGTCTGCCTGCAATGACAACGGTAACGCGCCGATCTACCTCGAGCACGACGGCCAGCTTTTTATCCTCGACTGCGCCTACGGCGACCAATATTACAACAGCAACATTCCAGATGAATATACTCTGACCTCACGGACGGATGATCGTATCGACTTCACGGTGACGGCGCACTACTCTTATCCCTATCCACGCTGGGACGAAACCGATGATGAGCGCGACAAGCGGCTGGAAACAAGCTATGAGTACACGCGCACCTATCCGGTCACTCTGATCTATACTGATGCAGGCTGGCGTTTTGATGCGTTCACCACGCCGAATCAGGCAGATATGCAGCTCATCGGCGAGTGGGACGGTGTAGAGGAAACTGATTTCTATTTGCCAAATAATTAAATAACCTTTCCCTCCCGTGCCCGCAAGGCTTAATGCAGCCGACCAATCTTGAAAGAAATCCTGTCAATGTCGGCTGCAGCGAATGGATGTCAGTCAGCACGACTGTAAAATTGAGGTGTAATGTCGTGCAGCGGAAATGGGTACAAGAGGGCGGGAACATCTTGCAAGGATGTTCCCGCCTGTAATTTGATCTGACCGATTTTCAAAGCAACTATAGAAGCTGCAGATTTTTTACATAGTTCTCCTTTTTCAGGAAGCATTTTTACTTCGTCGTTTCGATCAAAGAAACACTCTCAGCCATATGCACAAGGTCATCTGCACTCATCTGCGCTTGAATAGTAAACTGAATGTTACTTTGAGTGTCAATCCATGTAATAGCATTGCTATCATTTTCCTGGTCTGTAGCAACAAAAATATAAGCTTCATATCCATTTATATTATCTATCACAACTTCATCTGTGCTATCTAAAACAAATTGCGAAGCTGCGCCCTGTTGAATATAAATATAATGAAGTGTAATCGGATAGCCGGTGTCACTCTGGTATAAAATCGACACCTGTATTTGGGTAGCTATTCGTTCTTCTTGGCTTTCAACATATCCCTCCGGTAATTCAGTAATGGTATACTCTGGAAGATCGCCGACCATATCATCACCCGCATAACGGTATGTCACATGCGTCTCATACCATTCTGTGACCCAGCGGATAAATGTCGCGCGAGCAGTTGGACTAACGACCATCAAACTGCCGAATGCAAGCGAGATCACCAGCAGTATGACAGCGACCCGCTTTAAGGCTCTTTTCCAGACAGGCTGCTTTCGATCACGCGCCCAGCGCAGAGGGTTCTTGAGCATCGCCTTGATCTGCTTCTGATGATGCAGCGATGGCGTATACGGGATCGTCTCTGTGTTCGTTTCTTCGTCCAGCGCAATGGCATCCAACAGCACGTTACGCATTAAAAGGTCAAGTTCCTGCTCTGTCATATGTGAAATCCCTCCTTGACTGCAATTTCACGAAGCAGCGTGCGGCCGCGGGAAATGCGCGTATTGACCGCGGACTCTGAGATACCAAGATGCTGTGCAATTTCCTTGCCGGAGTAGCCGTTGATCAGCCGCATTTCCAGCGCCGCCCGATAGGTGGTGGGAAGCTGAGAGAATAGCCGGACAAGCTCGTTATAGCTTGTTGGATCGCTGACATCTGCCGAAAAAGTATCCCAATCCTCTTGCGGCAGCTCCTTCTGTTTGCGTCTCAGAATCATAAGTGCTTCGTTTTTCACTATAGAGATGATCCAGAAGCCTAATTTCTTACAAGGAATTTCGGAAATCTCATCAAAATGATGGATCACCTGCAAAAAAGCGTTCTGCACGGCATCTTCGGCATCGTGAGGATCTCTCAAAATACGGAGCGCCGTCTGCTCAGCACGCACATGATTTTCTTCGTATAATTCTGTAAATCTGCGCTTATCTTCTTCGCTTTCCAGCGCAGCGAGTAAGTACGATAGCATGGACAACCTCCTCACGAGGTGAAATACCCCGCGAAATGATTATAAGCATCGTTTGGCAGATAAAACAAGTCCCAGAACACAAGTTGAAACTTTGCACAAAGGGACAATGCTCTAATTGGCTGAAATGTCAAAAAGCAAAAATTATGTAAGAAATAGACCGCCTGATGCATCTATAAAGCAGCAAGATCAATTGGACGAACGGGCGAAAGGGGGTGTTTTGTAAAAGTAAAAATCAAGGTCCAACAACGGTTGAAAACTTGTTAAGTACTAAGATGCAAGTTACAAGCAGTACTACAGGAAATACGGCAAAACGAAGAATTATCAAAAAGTAGTTATACAAAACGTGGAGGTTTAATCATGAAAAAGAGAATTATTCAGTCTCTACTTGCAATAGCGTGCTGCGTTACGGTGGCCTTGAGTGCCATTCCAACCGCTGAGGCAGCAATGCGCGCAAGCGTTGTTACTGGTAAGGTAACGCTCAACGGTCAGGTCATTGATAATAAAACGGCCAAGTATCCGCTTCTGATTTACAGCAACATCACTTACTTTCCCATGACATATCATCTCAGCCGATTCATGGGTGTAAGCGCTGACTGGAACAATGGAAGCAAGACATTGGATATCACAGCCGGCGGCGCACGCACGGCTTATGCTGCTGAGACAGGAAAAAAGCAAAGCGGCAGCGTTTCTGTTACGCTTCCCAGCTATAAGATCAGCGTTAACGGTGCACAGATCAATAACAAGGAAGAAAAGTATCCCATTTTCAATTACAACGGAATCACCTATTTCCCGCTCACATGGGCTTATGCGGTCGACTCTTTCGGCTGGAGCTACCAGTGGGATGCTGTGAACGGACTGCGTATCGATACCAGTTCAGCCCCGGCCCCTGCTCCGGTTGAACCGGGAACCGGCAGCGGTACGCTTGATACGGCGCTCTCGATTTTGAATGCGGGATACGCTTCGGGCGGCAGCTACCGCGGTACAATTACCGGTCCGAAAGAGCGTACGAGCTTTGATGCAACTCTCAGCGTAGAGAAAAGCACATCTGGCAGCAAGGTCGAGCTCACCGCAACTCCTTTCCCGTTTTTTGATAACGGCGTCAGCTATTTTGCAAATTACTATGCCGTAAATGGTGGTTTTGCAAGTGACGAGCAAATCGGTGTCTCCGGCAACGGCGGTGGACTTGGCGACCCGTTTGAAGTCAATGAATCGTCGGAGAAGGTCTACATTGGCAAATGCTTCCTTGACTGCCAGTTCACAGGTGCGCGCAGCAAGCATATCACGGACGCAAAGCGTGTGTCCTCATCGGGCAGTACGGAAACATGGGAGCTGACAGTCACGTTTGCAAGCGATGGTTTTACCGGCTACACCGCGAGTGTAAGCGTCGATACAGCAAAGAGCGCCGTAACGCAGATCGTGATCCGCACGGCGAACTATACCCTGACGATGACGCCCGCGTAAGAAGGCATCAGTGTTTTACGGAAGTTTCGCTGTGAAAGTGTCTTGAGGCGAAATACCATAACAAGATCGGGAGGGACATATGAAGGAGTATTCGGTGTGGGTAGATGAGGCGGAGAAAATCGTCTCATTTCACGAGGTGGATAATAGTGAGCTTATCTATTTTGATCAGCGCGAAATATACCTGGCCTACCTCAGTGCGCTGACCACGCAAGGCTACCGGTTCCAGTAAGCCCTTTAGCTCATGCTATTTTGAAAGCAGTGATTATATGGAGATTGCAAATGAAACATTACCTAAAAGCATTGAAGCAAAAGAATTCTCTGCTCTTTTCTGTAGGGATCGTCATGCTTCTGGTACTCACATTCTATTTGAGCGGATGCTCGGGAAAAAACGAAGTACAGGATCAAACAAACGGAGGGGATACCATCCCAAATCAGTCTGCATCGGCAGAGGAACCATCCTCAATTCTCTATGTGAATAATCAGCTGGGTTTTTCTATGGAGATGCCGCTGAATTGGATGGGGCAAGTTGAAGTTGAAGAAGAATATGGCCTTCACCACCAAAACGGGGGAAATTGTATCACCTTTTATCACAAGCCAACCCATGATAACGGCGAGGGCGGCATTCTTTTCTTTATTGACTGCTACCCCGGCGAATGGAGCGAGGACAACCCGCCGGTCATTGCAGGGCACAGCGTTGTCGTCGCGCAAACGGAAAACTATACCTATCTGCTCAGAACACCGAGTGATGTCGAATATAGCGAATCAGATCCTATGCTGGCAGAAGCCTATCAGTCTCTTATTGCACAGCAAGACTTTATTATCTCCCATATCTATGCAACCGGTTAGACCGTGATCTCGCCGAACGAGTAAGCGAATATTAAACGAAGTTCTTGCCATATCGATTCCAGTAAGCCTTTTCAGTTCGCAGCGTTACAATAAGTTAGGAGGAACGAACATGAAGTATCCTGTGATATTCAAAACCTTTTCCGTGCTTTTCTCATTGCAGTCAGATGAACGATGGATCGTCCCCATCTTTGGGGGAACGATCATCCTACTGCTTGCGTTTTCTGCGTGGCGGCTGTATACGGAGAAAAAGGACAAGTGGCGTTACCGCAGAATGATGCTGCTTTCGCTGATCCTATGGGGAGTTGGAGAACTTCTGTGGCAGGTCAATGTGTCGCAGATAATGATAATTTCCTCGATTTTAGCCTTTGCTTCGATGTGGCTGTTTATATGTCAAGCGGTGGTGTATGTCGTATATAAGGGGTATGAGGTATTAAAGCAGTTACCCGCGAAAAAGCTACAGAGAGGAGATACTACGTGAAAGCTCAAAGAGGAAAAATCATCCTTCTGTGTCTTTGCCTTATTTTTGCAATGCTGATCATATCGGGAAAGGCCTCCAAACTTGGAACCTACCTGTATGTCCGATGCAACTATACGCATCTTGAAGAATTCGCTGCAGAAGTTATTCAGACAGGGGCTATCCCTGATGACCGATACAAGAGGAGAGATGTTCGTTATTATCCTGAATGCGGGATGATTGAGTTTTCCACATTCAGCAGCGGATTCGGTTCAGAAACCGTCTATGAAGGCTTTTATTACTCCGATGAGGATGTTCCGTTCGGGTTCCAGGGGACAAGCATGAGCTTTCAATCTGACGGCGGCGGTTGGAGCTGGCATGAATCCGATGGAGATAACTTCGAGTACACGGAAAAGATCCTCGGGAAATGGTACTGGTATCGTATGCATTTTTGAAAAGCAGTTTGTGTAAGAATAAAAGGAGAAAATAAAATGCTCAGAAAATGTTTGACGATGTTTTTAGTGGCTGCATTGACCGCCTCTTTATCCATCTGTGCATCTGCGGCAAACAATCAAGTTGCTGTTTCCATTCCAAGCTTTTCCGTATCACTGAACGAGCTGAAATTTGACAATAATGATCAGGCAAAGTACCCCTTATTGGTATATCGGGATATCACTTACTTCCCGATGACGTATTATCAGTCACAGCTGCTGAACCTGAGCACTGCATGGACTGCTGAAGGCGGTCTTGTGATTGAAAAGGGAGATCCTGAAACGCCAAAGTTGTTCTCATATGGGTCTGTTTCCTCACAAAAGAATAGCAAAAAACAGAATGCAGCTATCATCGACTCAAAAGTTACGGTCAATGGAAAGGTCATTGACAACAAGAACGAAACGTATCCTCTTTTGCTCTTCCGCGATATTACCTATTTCCCGTTGACTTGGAGATTCGCTGTAGAAGAATTCGGATGGAACTATTCTTTTGACAACAAAGCAGGGCTTCGTATCACAGCAGACAATCTTTTCTATACGACGAACGGCGATTCACTCATAAAGAATTCGGGTGAATTTGTATCGGTCGATAATGAAACACATTACATCAAGGGTAATTTGAGAGTTTATATCAAGACTGAGACGAACAGATTAGGGCCTGTTCCGCGGAATCTTCATATCATAAATAATGGCGTTGAGACGACGCCGGAAGGATACTTCGGCTACTACCAGAAAAATGGCCCTCTTTTTAGCATTGACGGTAGTCGTATCAGGACGACGTATTATACGGATCCTGATGCAAGAGACCCGAAGGGCTGTAGCGTGAACATAGAAACAGGTCAGATAGAGACGTACGGAGCCGACCTAAATGCGTCATAAATTTTTAGGAGGCAACGTGAGACTACTTTTCTACCCATGAGAACGGTAACGATGTCCTACAAAAGTGCAGATACCACAAGTAACGACCATCTGCCGTCTCTGTAGTATCAAAGGCGGCGATAAGCACGATCTGCTTACCGCCGCCTAATTTATGCCGCTACTATTTCTTTGTGAGTTCGTCGGCGTCCTTACAGAGCCGTATGTATTTAGCCGCTTCCTCAGCGCTCATTCCGGCAAAGAACGTCCTGACGCAGGATGGAACATCGCCCTTTGGCACTACTCCAATCAAAGCATCTACACTGATCTCCAAAGAGCGTGCAAAATGCGCAACCGTGTCCAGCTTCGGATTGGTTTTCCCACGCTCCAAGTCAGAAATGCTACGATCCGTCGTCCCGAGCTTTTCGGCCAGTTCAACTTGTGTCAGGCCAAGCTCATGCCGTGCCCTGTTCAGGGCAACTCCAAAAAGATTGCAAATATCGTGCATACCTTCACCCTTCCTATTGTTTTCATTCTAATTGGAACCACACTTCTGATGAATGCTGTTTAGCTTCAAGATATTAGAATTGTGGTTCTAATCACTCGTAGAAATAGCGAGGTATTATTATGGACAAAGGGAAACCTCGGGAGGTTCCGTAAAAAAAGGACCCGGCGTTTGGAGTCCTATATGGCTTTTTAGTCTGGAAGGATGCGCCGGGTAAAGGGGACAAATACGAAGAAGAATTAGAAGCAAAGTTCTATTCTTGCGAAGTATATTTCGCCTGCACGGCGATTCATTATTTTATCGATAAAAAGGCAAGCGTACAGCCGCAGCTGTACGCTTGCCTTTTTCTTATTTGGCAACGGCTGCAAAGCAACTGTCGCTGCCGCGGACCACCGTTTCTGAAATTTTGCCAATTTTCAAAATTTTCAGAATACGGAGGGTTCAAATATGAAGAAGCGAGATGCATACCATCCCGACTACTTGAACATGTATCCCTGCCTGAAGGAGCGCCCGGACATTTTGAAGTTCCTGAAGCAATGCGACCGAAAGCAGGAGTATCTGGAGTACGATTTGAAGGTAAATCGCGCTCGAACGAACAAAAGGACAATGGAAACAGTAATCTGGCCGCAGAGAGAGCTTTCCTACGAACACCTCTTAGAGGAGCACCAATTTGCTCAACAGGAGCCTTCTCCGGAGGAGACCTTGCTTCATGAAATCGAGTTGGAAAATCTGCGCTGCGCGGTAGAACGACTGCCAAACGATGAGAGGCTTCTCCTTCATTTGCGGTACTGGTGCGATTTCAGCCAGGCGGAAATCGCCCGACACCTTGGCGTAACGCAGCAGAGCGTCAGCTATCAGGAACGGTGTATTCTGAGGAAATTAAAAAAACTTCTGAAGAATTGAAAATTCTTTTTGTAGAAATGCGTCTGTGGCGGGTACTTAAGTGAAGGGATCAAATACTCTTCTCCCTGCCGGTCAAAGCGGCAGGTGTTGCTCTTTGAAAAATGCCGATACAACAGCGGCTATATCCGGTGACGAATAACGTCAGCTGACGGTCCCCTGACGAAGGGGAGCAGCGATGCGGCGGGTGCGCGAAGACCACCTGCATCGGACAAGCCTCCGATGTCAATGAACGGCCTTTTAAGGTGCCAAGCGAAACTCACCCAGCCAAAAGCAGGTGTGGCAGCCTGTCTTGCAATGATCCCGTCAGTCTATAATGGTACATCCTGTCCAGCCACAGTCTCAAGCAATGGGGGCAGCTCGGAGAGATCCTCGGAGGGGTGCGATTCCCGATGGGCGCTGCCAGGCGCCGGTTCGTTCAACCGCCCGACAGTCCGGGAAGTAGTGTCGAATAGGACTGAGCAAAGACAAATTTCAGAAACAGCGAGGGCCGCTCCATATCCGGGTATAGCAGTATGCTTCCAACCAAGACAGGAGCGGCCCTCTGTTCTTTCCTCCCTTAATGTGCTATAATTTTTTTAAATATATCTTATTTTGCGAGGGGGAGGTTATTCAGTGAGAAACTACAGTTTTAACCCTACGGAGGAAAACGCGTATAAACTACTGCGGGAAAATCCTATACAACGAAATGAATATGTGTTCCAATTTGTCCGGCTGCTGACACATATGGAGGATAATTGCTATTCCGTTGCGCTGAATGGGGATTGGGGCAGCGGTAAGACCTTTTTTGTGAAACAGGTCAAGTTGATCTTGGATGCGCACAATCCGCAATTTCGTATGGAAGATGAAACTCGCAGAGAAATTCGGACATTGTATAAAGCAGACGAAAAGCCAAACTCCTATGCTACCGTATATTATGATGCATGGACCTATGACAATCATGACGATCCGATTTTGTCGCTGGTTTATGTTGCCAGTCAAAGTGGGCAGAAAGCTGATTTAAGCGATAGTCCATCTCATGTACTCGAAGCAGCTGCCGCCGTTTTTGATGCGTTTACAGGGAAGAATTTAACCTCCCTGGTCAAAGGCCTTGGAAAGGTGGAAATCAAGGATCGTCTTTCAGAGATCAGGGATACAGAAGAACTGAAAAGCAAAATACATGAGTTTATCGACACGCTCACCGCAGAAAAGGCAAACCGGTTAGTGTTTTTTATTGATGAGCTGGACCGATGTAAACCCGACTATGCGATACGCTTTTTGGAGCGTATCAAGCATTATTTCGACGATGAGCGTATCACCTTTGTATTTTCAGTAAGCCTTACGCAACTGCAATGGACGATACGGAATTATTATGGCAATGGATTTGATGCTACAAAATATTTGGACAAGTTTTTCGACCTTCGTGTTTCGATTCCAAATGCCGACTACGAAAGATTCCTTCGAGATCGACTGGAGATAGGCTCGGATGAAACCGCAGGTATTGTTTGCCACGAGGTGGTACGGCAGTTTAATTTTTCGCTTCGGCAAGCTGAGCGATATGCAAGGCTGATAAAAATTGCTGAACCGCAATTTGGATGGCTGAATAAGTGCTTAGATTTTGATCTTGACAGAGCATTTGTAGCAACCTATGTTATTCCAATCGTCATAGGGCTTCAAATGTATGATTTGGATATGTATCACCGATTTGTAACGGGAAACGACTCCACCTCAATGAAAAGAATTCTTATGGGTATAGGTGTGCTGGAATGCCGTCCTTTTTTAGATAGGGGAGAATCTCTCGCCGATAATGGTGAAGATATCGAGATACACGATAAATCGGAAGTAAGAATTGTAAAGATTGCGGATAGATTGGAAGAAATCTATCAAGCACTATTTGGTAGAAAGGATGTATTTGGCAATTACTCAAAGTATATCGGGATGATGCGATTTACACACAAAACAAGATCATATATTGAAGGAGTCACAGCAATGCTTTTCCCCGATGCAAAGTATGACTAAAAGACACATAACGAGAGCTCCCAAACTCGCTTGTAAAGTGAGTTTGGGAGCTCTCGCTATAACTTAAGTCAGGTCATAAAAGACAGAAATGTGATACACTTTCAGCAAAGGCAAAAACCGATTGTTTTATCTCTGAGCCAGTAGGTGTGTTTTCAGCAGCGCGTTTTGCAGCGCTCTATGATCCTCATGCGACTGCCACCAGCAGGGCTTGAGAAAGTCCAGCGCCTTTTCCGCCCACCGGTAATCCTCGCGCCGAAGGTCACCCCTCGCGGCGCTGCGCTGGAATTTTCGATTCTGCTCCCGCACGGCGCGATCAACGCTGTCGCGGTTTAGGTACAAATCCAAAAAGCCGCACACGATCGCGGCCTCTTCTGTCGTATAAAACATTCTTCTTCCTCCAATCACAAACGCGTTCCATTGTAGCATGACGTACACACTTTTGAAACTGACTGTTTCCACAAGATTCCTCACAAAAGTTTTATACAAACAGTTGTTCGATTTATAGCGTTATGATATACTGGTAGACACTAAGAGCGAGGAGGTGCACCATGCGGCGGACATATATCGCCATTGACTTAAAATCGTATTATGCGTCTGTCGAGTGCATGGAGCGCGGCCTTGACCCGATGACGACCAATCTGGTCGTAGCAGATCTTAGCCGCACGGAGAAAACCATTTGTCTCGCGGTATCGCCTTCTCTGAAGGCATACGGTATTTCCGGCAGAGCGCGGCTCTTTGAAGTGGTTGAGCGCGTCAAGGAAGTCAACGCCGAACGGCGGCGCAAAGCAGGCGGCAATCTTTTTGAAAAGAGCTGCGATGCCCACGAACTGGCGACTGACCCGTCGCGCGCGGTGGGTTATCTTGTCGCGCCGCCACAGATGGCGAAATACATTCAGATCAGCACGCAGATCTACAATGTCTATCTCAAATACATCGCACCCGAGGACATCCACGTCTACTCCATCGATGAAGTGATGATGGATGTGACGAACTATCTGCAAACTTACCACATGACCGCCCGTGAGTTGGCAAAGACCATGATTCTCGATGTGCTGCACACCACGGGCATCACAGCCACGGCGGGCGTCGGAACAAATCTCTACCTCTGCAAGGTCGCCATGGACATCATGGCGAAGCACGTCGCGCCGGATGAAAATGGCGTCCGCATCGCAGAGCTTGACGAAATGAGCTACCGCAGGCAGCTCTGGGCGCACCGTCCGCTGACGGACTTTTGGCGCGTCGGAAGGGGTTACGCCAAAAAGCTCGAGGCCATCGGTATCTACACCATGGGCGACATTGCAAAATGCTCCATCGGCAAGCCGAGCGAATACTACAACGAAGAGCTGCTCTACCAGATGTTCGACATCAACGCAGAGCTGCTCATCGACCATGCATGGGGCTGGGAACCATGCCGGATGGAAGACATCAAAGCGTACCGGCCGGAGACAAACAGTATCAGCTCCGGGCAGGTTTTGCAGTGTCCGTATCCTTACGATAAAGCGCGCCTCGTCGTGCGCGAAATGGCAGAGGCCGTCGCAATGGACCTGCTTGAAAAACGCCTCGTGACCGACCAGCTCACGCTGACGGTCGGCTACGACATTGAAAACACCGCAGGCGGCAATTTCCGCGGCGCGATCGTGACGGACCGCTACGGCAGGAAAATCCCCAAGCATGCACACGGTACAGCGAATTTACCGCGCAAGACGTCCTCTGCGCGCAGCATCATGGATGCCGTTCTCAGCATTTATGACGAAAAGGTCAACCCCAAGCTGTCCGTCCGCAGGATCACCATCACGGCGAACAAGATCGTGGGCGAGGACGATGTCCCGCAGGAAGCCGAAGTGCCGGTGCAGTTCAACCTGTTCGACGATATCGCAGCGCAGGAACAGCAGCACAAGGACGAGGAAATCAGATTGGAACGCGAGCGCAAAATACAGGAAGCGATGCTGGGCATCAAGAAGAAGTTCGGCAAGAACGCCATTTTGAACGGTGGGAGCTATTTAGACGGCGCGACCGCCCGAGAGCGCAACGGCCAGATCGGAGGGCACAAGGCATGAGCGGCAAATACGACGATATCATTGACCTCCCGCATCCGACCTCGCAGAACCATCCGCGGATGTCTCTCTATGACCGTGCGGCGCAGTTTTCCCCCTTTGCAGCCCTGACCGGCCACCACGCCGCCATCACGGAAACAGGTCGGCTGACGGACCGGCGCATCGAGCTCGACGAGAGCGAGATCACGCGCGTCGACGCGGAGCTGCAGCATCTTCAAGAACTGCTCCCCGGCAGACCAACGGTGTCCATCACCTACTTTGTGCCGGATGAGCGAAAACATGGCGGCAGCTACCAGACCGTCACCGGCGAGGTCAAGCGGATCGACGCGGTCGCTGGGGTGATCCAGATGACAGACCGGAGAGAGATACCGATCGAGGATGTTTTCAGCGTTGCAGTTGATGTTGTGTGATTTGATGCGTAGAACATTTTAAGGAGGTTGTGTAATGCTTAGTTCGGATTTACCTATCGCAAAGTTGGAGGAAGACGAGCTGAACCGAGGCTCATTTGCAGAGAGCCTTGCAAAGACTTTAGTGCAGTATTCGTTCCCATCGTCTCTCACGATTGGTTTATATGGCGAGTGGGGAAGCGGTAAGACATCACTGCTGAATATGGTCTTTGAAAATGTAGAGCAAATCGATGACGGCGTGGTTGTTCTCAGATTTAATCCATGGCTATGCTCCGATTCGAAGCAACTTGTCACGCAGTTTTTTAAGCAGATGGCAACGGCAATCAAGCTCAAAAATAAAAAGGCTGAAAAAGTATGGGAATTGATTGACCAGTATGCGGATGTATTCGATGCGACGAGCCTTATTCCGGTTGTAGGAGGAGGAATTGCCGCGTTTTTTAGGGCTATTGCAAAAAAGGCAGGACAAAAGGTTGAAAAGCGCACAAAAGACTTGCAGGAGAGCAAAGATCAGATCATCGAAAAGTTAAAAGATGAAAAGATGAAGATTATTGTTTCCATCGACGATATAGATCGACTTTCTGAGGAAGAGATCGTAGCAGTTTTTCAATTGGTCAAATCATTGGCAGATTTTCCCAACACCATATACGTCTTAGCTTTTGATTATGATGTTGTGGTTCGTGCGCTCGGAAAAGTGCAGCATGGTGATGGCAAGGAATATTTAGAGAAAATCGTCCAAGTGCCGTTTGAGATTCCAGCGCCGAATATTGATGATATCCATGAAGCGCTTTTTTCAAAGTTAAATGGGATTCTCGGCGATATTCCGGAAGAGGATTGGGACAAGGAGACATGGGGTGAATTGTTCCAGCAGGGAATCAAAAACTACATTAGATCGATACGAGATGTGATTCGGTACACGAATGTATTCTCGCTCAAATATGAGCTTTTGAAGAATGAGACAAGTGCTGCTGATTTGCTGGGGCTTACATGTCTGCAAGTATTCGAGCCGACAGTTTACTCAAAACTGCCGAGTTATAAGGATATACTATGCGGGGAGAGGCGCAGCTTCTCACATGAGCGCCAAAAAGAGGCGGAAGAGAAAGTCGAACGTGCGATTAACAGAATAGCTCCGGATGACGGAAGCGTTACAGATTTAGAAGCAACAAAGAATATACTTGGCACTCTATTTCCGGGAATCAAAACGAATATGGGGTGGTCGTACGGCGTTGGGAGGGGATACTCCCGTAGAGATTCTCTTATAAGAAATAGTATCGCCGCTCCAGAATGCTTCGACAGGTACTTTGCGTTGACGCTTGAGAATGGAGCAATTCCTACTGCTACAGTTAGACGTATGGTTTTTGAATCGAGCGAAAGTGAGCTTGCAGAAGAAACTATGCAAATCTATCGTGAAGGGAAAATCGTGCGGCTTCTTGAAGCGATAGAGGCGTACGCAGGGGCCGGAGACGGACGAATCATTGACGCGAAAAGGGCAGCTATAATTATCAAAGTTCTTTCTTGCAATTGGAGTTCCTTTGAGGTTGAGGATGAGGGCTTTTTTGCAGTTCCGTTTGCATGGAGGCTTCTATATTGTGTTGATTCATTATTAAAGAGTATGGATTCGAAAGCGAGAGCTTCTTTAATGTGCTCGATTTTTGAAAACGAAAAGGTCCAGGTATCGACAGTGGCTTTGCTGCTGCAAGACTTCGAAAACCAGCTTGGCCGATATGCAGAAAATGCCAGAGAGTCTGCTGATGCAGTATTGCCTCTTGATGCGGTCCTAAAGCTGGAAGCAATCTTTAAGGAGCGTGCTGTGAAGGCAATTGATTCAAAAGTGGTATTGAGGCAATATCACGGGCTGAGATTTTTGTGGTTGCTTGAACAAATCGCTCCAGAGACCGCTGCGGATAAAAAGAAATCAATGGTTACAGATGATGTTTCCCTTGTGAAGATTATAGATGAATGTACTTCTCGTGGAAGTGTAGCGGTGAGAATAGTTGCGAAAACGAGAACGGTGGATCGGGATAGACTTAGTGAGTTTGTTGATCTCGGTGAGGCGTACCAGCGAGTCAAGAAGTTTGCAACAGAAAATCAATTCTTTGATCTTCCTCGGGATGAGCAGATGAGCGCTGTAGCATTTATCCTCATTGTGGAAAGAGGACCTGTTGAGTCGTCATTGAAGGACTGCATAGCAGAGGACGCCATCATGAAGGCCTTAGATCAGATGGGGAGCAAAATAGAGACAGATGATACCAAACGAGACTAAAAGTAAGGCGGCATAGTAACAACGATAGAAGCGTGTAGTGAGAACACCCGAGCCCATTTGACAAACGGGCTCGGGTGTTCTCGTTACCAAAATCAAAAAGGAGGACTTCAAATGAATCCCAACGCAGATTATCTTGGCATCGTCACCCTGCTCCGCGGTCTGCGGGAGCGCGGGCTTGTCAGCGGCAGCGAAGCAAAAAAGATCGCCGCGCGTCTGATGGTACAGCTTGGCGCGGACATCATTATTTCTCTCTGATTTCTCGCTTTTGGGTATAGCTATTCCGGATGCTTCATGGTATTGTGTGTTGCTGAAAAAGGAGGTGTCAGCGCAATGAACGACAGCGAGAAAATCACAGGCTCTCTCGCCCTGAAGCCGAAGCCGCGGATCATCACCATCCCTGCCACCGGGCAGGATCTCACGCGCCCCCTCCGGGTGGCGGCATACGCCCGCGTCAGCTCAGACTCCAACGATCAGCTCCACTCCTATGCAGCCCAGACCGCTTACTTTGCAAAGCTCATCAACAGCAATCCGAACTGGATATTTGCAGACATCTATGCCGATCAGGGCATCACCGGCACATCCGTCGAAAAGCGAGATGACTTCCTGCGGATGATGGAAGATAGCCGCAGCGGCCGTATTGACCGTATTCTTGTCAAATCCACCTCTCGCTTCGCACGCAACACCAAAGAAAGTCTGGAGGCCGTGCGAGAACTGAAGTCTCTCGGTGTCAGCGTCTACTTCGAGGAACAGAACATCGATACCGCACAAGCCACCGGCGAAGCCCTCACCGCAGTATTCTCGGCGCTGGCGCAAAAAGAGAGTGAAGCCATCTCAGAGCGAATGCGTCACAGCTATCAGATGCGGATGCAGCGCGGCGTCTTCTCTACCCGCTGCGCCCCCTACGGCTACCGGCTGGTCGATAACCAACTGGAGGTCATCGAGGACGAGGCCGTTGTCATCCGGCAGATCTTTGACCGCTACCTCTCCGGCGTCAGCATGGAGGATATCGCAAAGGAGCTCACGGCGCGGGGTATCCCCACCAAGCAAAATACCCCCTTCTGGCAGGTTCGCAGTATCCAGTACATTCTGCGCAATGAAAAGTACATCGGGAACTCGCTGGTACAGAAGACCTACGCCACGGTCACTCTCCCCCATCGCAAGAAAGAAAATAAGGGCGAGGAGGATCAATACCTCATCGAAGAAACCCATTCGCCCATCATCAGTCAGGAAGTGTTCGACAAGGTCCAGCAGCTTCTATCCCGAAAAAGTGCTTCCATTCCGCCCAGGGCTGGTATCCCCCATCCCCTCTCCTGCAAGATCGTGTGCGGACACTGCGGAGCGATCTGCAAGCGAAAGGTATGCCGCGGCACCGCCTATTGGGTATGTCAGACGCATGAAAAAAGTGCCGAAAGCTGTCTCACCATGCAAACGCCCGAAGCGGAGATCACAGAAGCCTTCCTCCGCGTATACTTCCGTCTCAAGCGGTACGGGGAGGAAATTCTCACACAACTCATCCAAGCTCTCCAGACTGCCAAGACCGGAAGGCTTCTCTGGAGTGAGGATATCATTTCACTCAACAAACGAATCGCAGATATTGCAAGTCAGGAACGATTGCTGGCCCAGCTCAAGCAGCAGGCCATCGTCGATCCTGACATTTTTATATCCCGCAGCAACCAACTGGCTGAACAGCGCCGCGAGGCAAAGCTGAAGAAATCCCGCATTCTGCGCGCCGAGGACGATCAGACGATCCAGCGCACGCAGGAACTTCTGGACATTCTGGAAGAAGGGCCGGATCTGCTGATGGCCTTTGACGGGGCGCTGTTCAGCGAGTTGGTTGAGAAAATCAACATTCAGAATAACAGCACAGCAATCTTCCGGCTCATCAACGGGCTGGAACTTCCCGAACACTTTGAAAGGAGAAAATAACGACATGGCATCCAAGCGAAAAATGGTCTTCGGCTACCGCATGGAGTTTGGGGATATCATCCCCTCCCCCAATGAAGCAGAAACGGTGCAGTACATCTATGCAACGTACCTCACCGGCGCATCCTTCCAGCATCTTGCAAAGGAACTCGATAAAAGGGATGTTCCTTACGACGCAGGCAAACGCTGGAATGTAAACATGGTGGCTCGAATTTTGGAAGACAGCCGCTATATCGGAACGGAGGTCTACCCCGCACTCATATCTGCGGAGCAGCTTCAAGCAGTGCAGGAGCGTCGAAAGCAGAAACGCTCTATCCCCTCTCGAACCCCCGCGCAGGCTGAACTTTACAGGCTGTGCGGCGGCACAGTCCCCGACAGCGTTGCGCGAAAAGTCCTCAAGATATTGAATCAGGTGGTAGGCGATCCGCAGCTCATCAAGATAGAGGCATTCGGTGTTCCCAGCACAGAAGATATTCGTCGGCTCCGACTGGAGCTGGACAGGCTTCTGCATACGCCGCCCGTGGATGAAGAAGTCGCACGGCAGAAAGCGATGGAGCTTGCGGTCTTGACCCTTATAAGTGTCCAGATGGAGGAATATGAAGCCCACCGCCTCCGCAGCATCTTCGGGCGAAGGTCAAAGATGGTCGAACTGGACGCAGAACTGTTGCGGCAGGGAGTTCAGAGCGTCGAATGTCAGGACGACAATGTGCGCGTTCATCTGAAAAATGGTCAATGCCTAGAAGCATAGACCATTCCTAAGATTTGCGAAAGGAGTGTGACCGCTCATGGCAGAGCCTCGTCCGAAAAGAAAAATCATTATCATTCCAGCTAAAAAGGAATCCCCGCAGGAACAGGCAAAGAAACGAAATCTGCGCGTCGCCGCTTACTGCCGCGTATCCACCGGTGATGAAGAGCAGCTGACCAGCTATGAGAACCAGAAAGCGTTCTACACCGAGAAGATCATGAAGAATCCTGATTGGACGATGGTGGACATCTTCGCAGATGAGGGCATCACAGGAACCTCCACCTGCCGGCGCAAGCAGTTCCTTCGCATGATCCGCCAATGCCGGCAGGGCAAGATCGATATGATCCTCGCCAAGTCTGTCTCCCGCTTCGCCAGAAATACGCTGGACACCATCAGCTATACCCGTGAGCTGCGAAGTCTCGGCATCGCCGTGATCTTCGAGGAGCAGAACATCAACTCCATTTATCCGGAAAGTGAGTTCCTCATTGCGCTCCACGCCGCCTTCGCCCAATCCGAAAGTGAATCCATCTCCGCTAATGTCCGCTGGGGCAAGCGTCAGTCCATCAAGGACGGCAAGGTCACATTCCAGTACAAGACCATGCTGGGCTACGAAAAAGGGCCGGATGGCGCCCCCGTGGTCATCCCCGAAGAAGCCGAAATCATTTGCCGAATCTTTGAATGGTACCTTGCCGGAAGAAGTGTCCAAAACATTCGACAGGCGCTGGAGGCCAGTGGTGTCCGCAACGCTGCCGGAACAACGGAATGGACTACCAGCAACCTGCGCTCCATCCTCACCAACGAAAAATACTGTGGGGACGCCCTGCTTCAGAAAACCTTCATCAAGGATTGTATCAGCAAAAAAGCAATATTGAATACAGGGCAGCTTCCCAAAGTCCTCATCCAGGACAACCATGAAGCTATCGTCAGCCGCGAGATGTTCGATGCTGTGCAGCTTGAAATTGCGCGGCGCCGTGCACAGGATGGACGCACAAGGAAAAGTGCTCCCACCGGACGCGGCAAATTCAGCGGCAAGTACGCGCTCAGCGGACTGCTATTCTGCGCGGAATGCGGCACAGCCTACCGACGCGTCGTATGGACACAGCACGGCGAAAAGCGCGCGGTATGGCGCTGCACGAGCCGCCTGGACTATGGAAAGAGATACTGCCTGCATTCTCCGACGCTAGACGAGGGGCCTCTCCAACAGGCCATACTGAGCGCCGTCAATTCTGCCATGTCCGATCACGGCACTCTGACCGCGCAGCTTATTGACACAATGGAGCAGGAGCTTGCCCCTATCCCCGGCGAGAGCATGAGTCTCGGAGATATTGACCGAGCCATGGAAGGCTTGGGACAGCAGTTCAACGAGCTTCTGAGGAAAGCAGCCGATGCGAATAACGCTGACAGTTACACTGCACAGTTCCAATCGATCTCCACAGCATTGGCAGAGCTCAAGCGCCGTAAAGCCAAGATTCTGCAAATTCGTCAGGAACAGGAGCAGACAAACCGCCGTGTGCAGGCGGTCGCGTCGGTGCTGAAAACTTCGTCAAGTGAGCTTACGGAATGGGATGATAATGTGGTCTATCAGCTCTTGGAGAAAGTCACCGTCCTGTCCCGAGAGCGCATTCGTGTGATCCTGCGGGATGGGCTGGAAATCGAGCAGGCTGTGGAACAGCCCAAGAGGAGGAAGTTTGCATAATCTATGTGACTGGCAACACTCGGGGAAACTTCCTCCCCTTCCGTCCGGAACACTTTGCGGAATGAGTCGAGATGGTGAAGAATAATGTAGAATTCAGATTCTGCTGTGGGAAAAGATTATGCGGACCCTATAAGTAGGGTGGCAAAGGAAAAAGCAGCGAATACACCATTCTTTCCTTTATCCCTTTCATTCAGGTACCAATTAGTATCAAAACCCACAATACAAGCCGCATCATGGTAAGTCAAACTATAATAGATTGAAATAACATATGGTTAGGGCTATACAGATTTTTGAAATTGTGTTATATTTTTATTAGAATTCTTATGCGTTATATAGGAATCATAAGGCTATAGTAGGTTTAGAAATAACGAGAGGTACATATGTCAGATGACTTTACACTTGAACTCTTTCAAAATGCAGTTGAGAAGCACATTGCGCACTTGAAAGAGCATGGGACCTCTGATGAGAAAATTGCCAACGCACTCGCTCATGCAGATTTTTCTAAACCATTTGACTCAGTTACAGAACAAATGGCAATGGATTCTGTTTCACATATCGAATCCACAATGTATGAACGTATATTAGAAGTTCGAGCACAAACTGCCGAGTTTTTAGCCCGTAATGAGCAACTTTGGGGAAAATGCTTCGTTGCGTCAGAAACAATGTATACTCTGGTTCTGGAAACGATTCAGGCATATAATAATTACTTAAAGCATCAGCCTGAGGAATATCTGGAAGAAAAGCGATACACTATAGAGGCATTAAGCAAGTTACATGGCAGAGCATGTCAGCAATTTTTAGAAATTACTTATCTTCTAAAGCTTGGATTCGCGGATGGTGCATATGCAAGATGGCGTTCATTGTACGAACTCAGCATCATAACAGAGTTTATCAGCGATAACGGTGAGGCCATTGCACATGCATATTGCGATGCAGCAAATGCAGATAATAGCTGGTACGACTGGGCAAAAGAATATCCAAAGTTTTCTAAAAAGAAGCACATTCGCTTTGCTGATATACAGAAAGAATGTTCATCTACAACAGAGGAATGGTTAGCTCACTATAAATTAGCAAATCGAATAGTTCACGCTACGCCTAATGGGACTTTTGGGCGATTAGGACAACCTGATAATATTGATGAGAACAACTATATTTGTGCTGGTCACAGCGATTACGGTCTTGCGTGTCCTGCGGTCAATGCAGCCATATCCCTTTGCATAGTTACTACTCTTTACTTAACTGTTGTTCCATATGGTGATGGAATTGTTGCACTAAAATGCATCTCAAAATGGGTTGATATCGTTGAAAAGTATTATTCAGAGGTCGAAAAAACATGCTTTAATAATACAGATATTCCCCGCAGAACCCGAATTGATGGCTCTAAAATATAGCTTTAGTCGCGCCCATTCAAGAATGTCTCGAATGGGCGCGCTTCTAGTATATCGCTATTATTCATTCTCGCAAGGCAAAGCTCCCCCCCTTTAAGGGGAATCGCATGCCTGCACTAGTCTGTCCAATTGGCGGCGAATTGTGCAACAGCTTGTTGCACATATTCATTGAGGACGCAATATTTCTCTGATAAGCAAGTCCTATAGCAACAAAGATTACTATTTTTTCAGAAAGGGGTGTCGCACGTGAACATCCGCAAGCCCGTAGACTACAGCACTCTATTCTCCAAGCTGGACAAGCTCATGGCAGCAAAGCTGCCGCAGATGGAATTGTACCGCGAGATTGGCCAAGTGGTCAGCGGCAGAGCGGAAAAAGGTGCGGCTGTTGTAGCGTCCGAGTACTTAAAAATGACTTGCCCTGATGTTGAAGGCTTTTCTCCACGCAATTTGCGCCGTATGCGGGCGTTTTACGCAGCCTACGAGAAATCCCCTGAAACCATGAGGCAGGCGATGACCCTCGGCTGGACGCAGAATGTGGCGATTTTAGAGCGGTGCAGCAGCAACGAGGAACGCGCGTGGTACATTCGAGCTGTGCTGCACTTTGGCTGGAAAAAAGCAAAACTGCTGGAAGCCATAGAATCTCAGGCGTGGCTGCATTCTTCTCTCGACGAGCCGATGGTTTCCTGCTATACTGGAGAAAAAGAAATCTCTCAGGAGAGCGAGTGCGATGAAGAAAATACTCTTTGTATGCCATGGAAATATCTGCCGCAGCCCGATGGCGGAGTTCGTGATGAAGGACTTGGCGAAGAAGGCAGGACTTGCCTCACAGTTCCATATCGAGTCGGCGGCTACCAGTCGGGAGGAGATCGGCAACCCAGTCTATCCTCCGGCACGGCGCAAGCTGGCAGAGCACGGGATATCCTGCGACGGTCACACGGCGCGACAGCTCACCAATGCCGATTACGAGAAGTACGACCTGCTGATTGGCATGGACAGAGCCAATCTTCGGGATATGTACCGCATCTGCGGCGGCGATTTCTCAGGCAAGCTTCATCTCCTGCTGGACTATACCGATCATCCCCGCAATGTAGCCGATCCGTGGTATACCGACGATTTCGAAGCAACTTGGCAGGATGTGCTGGCTGGTTGCCAAGGGCTGCTGCATGAACTGATGGAGGGAAACGAAAAATGCTGATGAATTCCAACGAATACCTGAATATCGTCGAATCGATCAAGCAGGAGATCCGCACGGCGCAATACCGTGCTACGGTCAGCGTCAATCGAGAGCTGCTGGTTCTCTACCACTCCATCGGCGAGGTCATCAATGAGCACAAGACATGGGGCAACAAATTTGTTGAAAACCTTGCCGCCGATATTAAAATTTCTTTCCCGGACACTACTGGCTACTCTGTGAGAAACCTGAAATACATGGCGAAGTTTGCGGCGGCCTATCCGGGCGATGAATTTGTGCAACAGCCTGTTGCACAAATTCCGTGGGGACACAATATCACTCTGCTGGACAAGCTCCCTGATAACGAAGAACGCCTCTGGTATGCAGAAAAAATTACAGAGAACGGCTGGTCTCGCAATGTGCTGGTCCACCAAATCGAAAGCAGGCTGTATCAGCGGCAGGTGCTGGCAGAGAAGGTGTCCAACTTTGAAAGCCGTCTACCGTCTCCGCAGAGCGAACTCGCGGCCCAGACAATGAAAGACCCGTATATTTTTGATTTTATCCCGTTCAAAGAGGACATGGTAGAGCGTGACATCGAGCAGGCGCTGGTCAAGGATGTGACAAAACTCCTGCTGGAGCTGGGAACCGGCTTTGCGTTCCTCGGCAATCAGTACCACCTCAATGTGGGCGGCGATGACTTCTACATCGACCTGCTGTTCTACAACCTCAACCTTCGCTGCTATGTGGTGATTGAGCTGAAGACCGGCGAGTTCAAGCCGGAATATGCCGGACAGCTTAACTTTTACCTCTCTGCTGCGGACGGCATCCTAAAGAAGGAGCAGGACAATCCCTCGATTGGTCTGCTGCTCTGCAAAAGCAAAAATGACCTTGTGGCGGAGTATTCGCTCAAGGATATGAGCAAGCCCATCGGCGTCAGCGCCTATCAGATCACCAGCAACCTGCCGGAAGAACTGGAGCGCCAACTGCCGTCCGTGGAGGATATCCAGAAGCGAATCAAGACTTAAAATAAATAGAGGGCAAAGAGAAATCGTCGATGTGCCCGTAGTAACCGATCACCCTTTGATATGTAGAATTTCATTATGCAAATATAGAGTAGAATAACTAACATGAGTAAATGTCACTTCGAAATAGCCTTAAATTTTTGTCAACGCATTTTCGCCTCAAAAAAGGCAAAAAAGATTTTTATAAAAATCATAAATCAAATTTTGTCGGGAATAGTGTTCGCAATTGTTGCAGCTTTGCTTACTGCTAAGATTATAGAGCACGATGAGCATCTCCGTGTAATTAATGCACAGTTGAACAACCTGTCAAATGTATATATTGGCTGTAGTAAACAATGGGCTGATGAAACATTTGGTTATCCACAATTTGTAGGGCAAAAGGACAATTACCTGTTATCCGCATACATTAGTGATTATTTTGTTTTACAAATTGCATACGATCAGTCTCAATCAGCAAAAGCATATATTATAACATCATTGGATAATACGGATAAAATAGATATTCGACTTACGGACAGCACATTACACAATAGTTTTATTCTTGGTGAACTCTCATACTATGATTTTCCCGGAATACCAGAACATATTTGGGGCTTTGTATCTAATGGTAATGCCCGTGCTTTTTATGGAGAGTCATATTACTATATGAGTGGTGGCAATTACTACGAATACTACATTGCATCTTTTGACTATGGGAAAACAGGGAAAAACCCGCAAGGCTTTATAGATAGTCTGACCTTTTCAAACAATGGACCTATTGATGATGAAATGTCAGAAATGTCCCCCTCCAGCTACAACACATTAGTTATCAAAGATCGTAAAAACAATTATCCAAACTCATACGGTGTATCGACTCTCGATGTTGATATGAGCAGTCTTTTCTTCTCCTATGATTGGTTCAATAGTCAGCAACTGCGAAATAAGCTTGATGATATCCGTTCATAATTAGAAACAAAGTCCAGCAACTATTTATATCCAGAATGGAGTACCTTGCCAAAAGTCCTCGAAATCGTCTGATTTCGAGGACTTTTGCTTTTCATAAGTTCCGTTTTTTGGGTACTGCTTTTTTCTGACCCAAACGCTGACCCCAACGGGAGCGGGTAGCGGAAACCGTCAGACAGCACGGGAGAGGATGCTCCCCATGGTCTGGGCGGCTTTGAGTTGGGCGTCAGTGGTCACGTGGGCGTAGGTGTCCAGCGTGAAGCCCGCCGAGTAGTGGCCCAGCATGGAGGACACCGTTTTTACATCCACGCCGTTCTGGAGCGCCATGGTTGCGAAGGTGTGGCGGAGATCATGAAAGCGTATTCTCGGTAGACCCGCTCGTTTCAGCACCCGCTGGAGCATGTGCAGCACACTGTCCGGTGACATGGGGCCTCCTGTTGGTGACGGGAACACCCATTCGCTGCTACCCGTTTTTCTCCTTTGATGCATCAGAACGTCTATCGCATCTGCCGACAGTGGCAGGGTGCGGTAGGCGTTTTTTGTTTTCAGCGGGGCTTCCACCACTTTGCCGTTCTGCCGTGAAATGGCACGTTGGATTTTCAGCACACCACGGTCGAGGTCGACATCTGCCCATTTCAGTCCCAGCAGTTCGCCCCGCCGAAGTCCGGTAGCGAGGTCGAGGTAGTAGAGTTCGTACACGCCGCTGTCCCTGGCCTCCCGGAAGAAGGCGCTGAGCTGGTCGGCGGTCAGGGTTTTCATCTCTTTGTGTTCCACCTTCGGCAAGGCGCAGCCCTGTGTGGGATTTTTCGTGACGAGGTGCTGCTCGATAGCGAGGTTGTACGCCGAGCCGATCATCTGGTGGATGTTCCGCACTGTCTTGGGAGCCAGACCTTTCGGCTTTTTCTTGGCCTCGATGCGGTCTACCCGGCCACCGTCCAGCAGGTGCTTGTAGAACCGCTGTAAGTCCAGAGAAGTGAGATCTGCCA
>OJOF01000137.1_pt1 | contig 62080 bp, 56 predicted proteins | sample 1598181 | NCBI WGS metagenome assembly OJOF01 (sample SAMN01915226, study PRJEB22387) | human gut metagenome | isolation source: stool | host: Homo sapiens | place: USA
ATCAGCTCCAACATGACCGACTTTCCGCAGCGGCGGATACCGGTCATGACCTTGATCAACTCCGTCCCGATGAACGGGCGGATGCGGCTCATATACAGTTCGCGTTTGATCATAAACCCTCGCCCTCCTTCCGTATTTGGTCATAGAATATCACACTTACAAATGAAAATCAATGCCGAAATTGTAAATCTATCAGTTATAACTGATAAGGCGCAAAATTCGACAAATGATTTCAGCTAAGGCTCAACGATTCAAGTGAAGCCCCGCAAAGGGAGGATTTCACCCTCTATTGTTTCGGCATCTGTACTGTGTAAAAAACGAAGGAATCCTTTTGACCATTTTTTGCAATTTCTCGCTGCCTGCCCTTATTGCCCCTATGTGACGGAAGCGTCCGACCGGAAACCAGTATAAAGAGGGGAGAGCCGGCATATTGCGCCCTTTCCGCTGTTTCGGTCATTGCCCGGCAAAGTCGTTCCAAGACATATCCCCAATGACATATAATGAGGTCAATATTAAAACCCAATAGACACTTCCATATAAAAGTACCCGGCTGTTGCTGAAGAACTGCTACCGCCAGTATCGGCAGTATTCCAAGGTGCAGACGGTTTTGAAGAACAACCTGATCTCGTTGCTGGATACGGTGTTTCCTAATGTAAACCGTTTGTTCAGCAGTCCCGCCCGTGCAGATGGGAGCGAGAAATGGGTGGACTTCGTAGCTGAATTTTGGCACTGTGGGTGCATTTGTGAACGCTCGGAAAAGGCGTTTGTCAGCAAGTACCAAAAGTGGTGCAAAAAGCATGGCTACAACTTTGGTGAGGAAAAGGCTTGCGCGATTTACGCCGAGGCAAGCGGGCACATTGGTGTCATGCCGAAATCTGAAACGACGAAGCTGCTCGTGGAACAGGCGGTTGCGCAGCTCAGAGCGACCTCTGCAGCGCTTGCTGCGCTCAAACACAAAATGCAAGCATTGGCTTCCATGCTGCCGGAATATCCCGTTGTCATGGACATGTTCGGCGTAGGCCCGACTCTCGGCCCGCAGCTCATGGCTGAAATCGGAGATGTACGCCGCTTTTATTCCAAGAAAGCGCTCGTGGCCTACGCTGGACTGGATGCTCCACCAAACGATTCCGGTGATGTGACCGGCAGACACAAGAGCATGAGCAAAGTTGGCGCGTCGTCTCTGCGGCGAACGCTGTTCCTTGTCATGAGTGTCTATTTGCAGAACGCTCCTCTGGATGAGCCGGTCTACCAGTTCATGGACAAGAAACGCGCCGAGGGTAAGCCCTACCGCGTCTACATGATGGCCTCTGCCAACAAGTTTCTGCGGATCTACTACGCCACCGTGAAAGCCTATCTGGAGTCACTGGAACACACCGCCTGATCTCGCCATAAAGCATCGGCTGGCCGCCGTTTCATTTCTGAGATGCGAAGCGGCTTGGTTTGGCGCGGCCTTTTTGCATACCGCATTACCTTGAAATTCCTACTTGACTTTTCTTGCAGGTCTTTCCTTGAAAATGGTTATACAGCAGGAGTAGCTGCCTGCGGTATAATCAGACGAGCACTGTGGATCTGTTTCTATTTGAATAAGCACCTGCGAAAAAAGAATTTCTCTGTTGGTTCTCCCCTCGCGCGAAAAAAGGGGGATCCGTTTTCCATTATTTTTTACGATTTTCGGAGCGAATCGGGGAAAAATAGTGAGCCGTATCCCTTGGTAAAGTCAGGCGAAACCCCGTTTCGCTAAGAATAAAAGTAGAGAGGTCTAAAATCAAACTGATATTGTAATATAGATAGTAAGAGGTATAATAATAGCATAAATAGGTATGTCTTCCGAAAGTGATCGGCACAACAAAGGCGATCACCCGCAAATGGTTGGTCGCTTTTGTTGTGTCCATTGTCGGAAAGACGAAGCAGCCTATGATATGCTGAGCCAGACCTATGAAGCGGAGCAGAAACAGTTGGAAGTGGAAGCGATCACCTTGCAGCAGGAGATTGAAGTACAGGAACGACAGATCGAAAGCATACTGATAGCATTTCGGGGAAAGGTGAAGAGCATTACAATTATTATTGCGGAAATACTGCTGATGTCAGTGATACAGTTGAAAAAAGGCCGCTACTCAGTTGAAAGATAAAAACAACTATCCTGACTGGAGTTTTGACACTATTTGGTCTATAACCGCTGACACAAACGATGGCTATCCTTATCTCCAATGGCAGGAAGGTACATTGTCGAACATTGACGTCAGCGGCATTTTTAAGCTCCCAAACGCTGTCGAGAGCATGACCGAGAACAGAAGCAAGCAAAAAAGGAAACCTCCCTGCCGTGATGCCGAGGCAGGGAGGTTGAGCGGAGGAATGCAGAAAGTGTGAGATCTCTGTGCTCCTCACAGACTTTTATGAGAGAGATACATTTCACCCTTACATGATGCAGGCGCAGATGGTGCCCAGCACGATAATGGGAACATTACAGCAGATAAACGAGGGAACGCAGGTATCCCAGATATGGTCGTGTTGCCCATCAAGATTCAGCGTTGCGGTCGGCAGCAGAGCTTGGTCAGAGGCAGGAGATCCTGCGTCACCCAATACAGCTGCCGCGCAGATGAGCATGGAGATCGCCGGAACACTGAAACCCATCTGAAGTCCCATGGGAACCATGATGATGCCGACGATTGGAACCGTGCCCCACGAAGTACCGATGCCCAAAGTGACAATCAGCCCAAGAACGAGCATTGCAAAAGCGCCGACGAGCTTGGAGGAGCCGAGCATATTCACAATGCTGTTGACAAGGCCGTTAACGTCGCCGTAAGCGTTGCTGACATTGGCATAACCGGTTCCCGCTGCCATAACGAAAACGACCGCGGCAACATCCTTCATGCCCTTGTAGATATGTTCGTCCAGAGACTTAATGGAAGCGACGCGGAAAATCAAAATAAGCGCAAGCGCCGTTAGACCGCCGAGAACAATTGATCCTGTAATGAGCTGGACGACTGGAGTTGCGAAAGCGGCAACGATCCCCATTGTGTGCTTAAACTCCCATGGCGGCAGTTCATCCGTCTGTGCACCGTCCGTCTCAGCAGGTGCCGTAATGCCGGGGACGGGCGTGTAAGTACGAGGCTTGCGATAGACCACAGCAACAACGACAGCTGCGACGACCATAGCAAGGAAAATAGGCCATGTCGTGACTGCAACCTCCAGATAGGTGATCTCAATGCCACAGTCACTCATAACACCTGCAACCATGTCCTGGAATACCGCGCCGTAACCGATTGGAATGCAGACGTAACCAATCTGCAGGCCGCACATAATCGCGGTAGCGACTTTGCGGCGGTCAACCGAATACCGATTGAATACGGTCAGCAAGGGAGGAATGATGATGAAGACGAACGTTGCGCCGAATGTGATAACTGTTTCACACAGAGCGGCAATAATGATAAGGCCGACCAACAGAAGCCATGGACGCTGACCAAGGATTTTTGAAACGCGAGGTGCCATTGCGTCGCTCATTCCGCTTGCCACAATCGCGGAAGCGATCGCTGCAAGAATGATGAAGATGATCGCATTTTCACCGTGACTGCTGATACCACTGGCAAACAGGCTGATGATCTCTGTCAAGGGCGCGCCGCCCATCAAACCGCAAATCACTGCCGCAATAATGATGGCAAGATACACATTAACGTGCAGCACGCACAAAACGAGCATAATGACAACGGATGCAAATACCGGATTTGTAATGATAGCCATGTTTTCCCCTTTCCAAAATTATTTTTGCATTTATGATCTTTCTTTGATCTCGTTCGTTATTTGCACTGCCAGTCGTACAGCTCTCCACGAGAAAACGCTTGCGAGCCGTATTTGGAGTCGTCCATTGCGAGAACGATATCGGCATCTTCCACTTCTTTCGCCACGTTTTCTTCGAGGTTATTGTAGATGGCACGCCGCAGCGCCTGCTTAAAATACTTTACGACCGTCGGCGATGCAGTCGACATCTTCTTTGCCGCCGCCCAACCAAGCTCTGACAACTGTTCATCCGGCACGACCTTGGTGACTGCGCCAATATGATAGAGTTCTTCCGCGCTCATCTCTTCGCCAAAGTAGGTGAGGTCCATCATCCGATTTCTTCCCAACCAGATTGGCAGTCTAGAACCTGTAAGTCCCCAGTCACTGGCAATACCCATGTAAAAATCAGGGTTATACAGACGCAAAGAACTTCCCGCGATACGAATGTCACAGCAGGAGAACAACGAATACGCAGCGCCGAGGCACAAGCCTTTTCCGACAGCAATTGTCGGCTTAGGATATGTGTCAATCCGCTCCACCAACTTCAATCCGGACGGACGGAACGTACCGCTAACCTCGACCATGGACTTCCCCTGATCAATGAGAGTAAATTCCTCCGCGCCTGCGCCGGATTTTGAAAAATCGTCTCCTTCGTGCGTGAACAGGACACAGCGGACGGTCTCGTTCTGCTCGTATTCATCCAGCAACTCAAGGATGCGGTTCGTCACCTGAAGGCCTACGCCGTTTCCAGGCGGGTCTGCCAGTGTAACGACAGCAACGCGCTCTCGAATCTCTGCTTTCACCTTGCCGACTGTTGCGATCTCTCCGTATTTCACACTCATTTATAAAACCCCTTTCACTTTGATCACGCTATTTTGATAGCATCTTTATTATAACAACGTCATTCCTTACCAGCAAATGCAATTATTGTATCAAGTTAATAGCGTGATGTTTTTTGTTGTAAACGCTTGATTTTCGGTATTTCGTGGTATATATTTAATCTGTTGTGGTTAATTTTGAATGATAATGTGGCACGGAGGTAGATGCATGAAAATTCAGACGTTGCGATATTTTGTAGCGATAGCCGAAGGCAAGACCGTTCACGAAGCGGCAGCTGAATTCTATATCACACAGCCCGCATTGAGCCGCAGCATTCAAAAGTTGGAGGAAGAATTGGGTATTAGGCTGTTTGAACGGTCAACGATGAACCTTCAGCTTACGCCACAGGGGAAGGTGATCCTTCCAATTGCAAAGCAGATTCTTTATCTGATGGAGGATATGCACAGCGTTGAGCAAGGCTTTGAGTCCGGTTATAACAGCATAATCACGATTGGTTGCTGCGGCTGTGAAAATTCCTCCTTTTACGATCTCATACGAAAGATCCACCTGAAATATCCCGAGATGCAGATCAATACGCCTAAGTATTATTCCATTTCAGATATGGTAAAAAAACTGCTGAGCCGCGAAATCGACTGCTGCTTTACCCACAACGGCTATCGATATGGCGGGGATGAGGTATTGGATCACTATCCAGTTCAGGAGTCTCATCTTCAGGTAGTACTTACGAGAGATCATCCTCTTGCAAGTCAAAGTGCCATACCCATAACTGCGATGAAGGATGAGAGGATTTTTCTGTGGGAGAGGGGAATGCTCCCTGATTATAATGAAAAGTTCATGAAAGGATGCTGGAAGAACGCTGTGTATCCTCAGATTGTTGGCGAATTCGCAAACAAGCAGGAGCTGTTCGCCAAGGTCGCCGCAGGCGCAGGCATCGCTGTGCTTCACTCTACTGAAATATACCTCCCATGTAGCGAATCCTTCTGCTTTGTTGATTTGGTCAAGCCCGATGGCACATATTTTTTTTCCAATCACATCTCGCTGTTTTGGAATCGTGGCAACAACAACCCTGCGCTCCCACTGGTGACGAAGCTCCTGCAAAAGAGCATGTAAAAGGCTGACAGCAACCTTCACGTTTCCACATATCTATCATTTCTACGCTATCAGTATGCGGACGGGTTGAATCGTGAGTGGCTGTTACCGAACGTGTTAAGTGTGGAGAACTTGCCGTGTGCGTGGTTCACTCGATCCGACAAGTGAGAAGGAGACGACACCCGGAGGCAACTCCGGCGATCCTGCGGGGGGGCTTCCTCCGACCGGGATACCACCGACAGTTCCGCCACCCATCCCGTCAAGGCAGAGGTGAGCAAAGACCCCGACGGCTCCGTTTCCCTCTCCAAGGCCAGCGCGGCCAAGGGCGACAAGGTCACGGTGGAGGCATCCTTCTCCTGGGTGAATCCCTTTGCGGACGTGGCAAACAACGCCTACTATGTCCGCGCAGTGGAGTGGATGCTCAAGCGCAAGGTCACCCAGGGCACTACGGACACCACCTTCAGTCCCAACCTGAACTGCACCCGCGCCCAGATCGTCACCTTCCTGTTGCGTGCCGCCGGTTCTCCCGAACCGAAGGGCACGGTCAGCTTTGCGGATGTTTCCGCAGGCAGCTACTACGCCAAGGCGGTGGCGTGGGCCGTTGAAAACAGCATCACCGACGGTACAGGCAACGGCCTGTTCAGCCCCAACGCCGCCTGCACCCGCGCCCAGAGTGCGGCGTTCCTGTAGCGCGCGGCGGGCAGCCCCGCCGTGGGCGGCAGCTCCGGGTTCAGCGACGTAGCGGCGGACGCTTACTATGCGCAGGCTGTGGCGTGGGCCAAGGAGCACGGCATCACCGACGGCATCGGCGGTGGGCTGTTCGGTTCCGCCAACGACTGTACGAGAGCGCAGATCGCCGCGTTCCTCTTCCGGGTGTACAGTAAGTAGCATATTCAGTTCCGCTGCGCGCCTGAAAAGAACCATTTGAAGTTGGCTGCTGTTCTCATCCGTGCGGCTGATTGCGCCGGAGCGTAGCCGGATAGTTTTAACCTGTTCATTCCAAGTGTATGGGGAAGCCAACGGCATAGCCGGTGGCTCCCAAAACCAACAAGAATAAGTCGAGGGAACTTCCCCAATGTCAGTAAGTTAAGCTGACAAATCCTCCTACCCTCAGAAATGAGAGGGTAGGAGGATTTTTTTCGTAAAAATTCAAAACAGGGCTTGACAAAAGCATCATTTCGTGCGGCCATTTTGCTAACTTCGGTTAGCAAAATGGCCTTTGTAGTTAGAAGTGTGTCCCGACACGCCAAACTACGAGGAGGCTTACTTAAATTTCCCTCCTTGATGAAAGTCATTCGGTTCCTCCAAGAGAGGAACCAAGGGGGTGCCCTCTTGAATGTTCGGTTTCCCGACCCGTTACGGTTCCATTCTACCGTGAAAACAAAGGGATGCAATAGGATATGCCAAAATGACCGTGCCAAAATCATGGCATAAGGTATGCCAAAAAACGTTGTCGCGTGCGAATAGCTGTCATATAAGGGAGAAAAACGGAGGGATCGCCATGTTTGCCGGACGATCTGACGCACTGATGAACTACAGCGAACTGGAACTGTCCGAAGTGCTGTACGACGGTCTTGTCGGCGGCGCACTCGGTCTTATCGGCAGCGGCGTGGGGATGGTGCAGAACAGAAACGGCACGGAAACGCCGAACGTTGACGCAGGAGCGCGTCAGGCGGAGGTGGAGGGTAATTTCACGCCAGAGGTGGAAAGCTCCGCGGAGGGGACGCAGAGCGCGCCTGCGGCGGATAATCAGGGGAATGGTCTCGTCGGCAGGATGAGGGATTCCCTTTCTGTGCTGCGCGATGAGCAGCCGGTCGCGCGCATCACGGGCGCAGAGATCCCGGTCGGCGGCAAGATCGTCGAGCGCTTGCAGGCTTTTGCAAACTCGTTCGGCAACAAGGTCAACCGCCCGGGCTTTGGTGACGTGCTGTTTTCCAAGAGCCGAATCAAAAACAGCATGATCGGGCACGGCATCGGTCAGGTAAAAATCGACGCCTTTGCCGCCGTCCCCGATGTCATCCGAAACGGTCAGGAAATCGCGCATGAAGCCAACTGGAAGGGCCGCAACTACGACACCTATATTTTCGCCGCGCCCATTGACTACAAGGGCGCGACGGATTATCTCGGCGTGATCGTGACGAAGGACAGCGCGAGCAGCCGGTATTATGTGCATGAGGTCGTGGACGTGAACGGGAATGTGCTCTTTGAAAGCAAAGAAGCGCCCTCGCTTGCATCAGACGGGACTTCTGCCCTTTCGGGTGACCTCGACCACGTAGCAAGCGGAGACGCTTCAACGGATACGGTGCAAGCACCAGTATCTCTTGGCCCCCACTGTAACACAGGGGAACGGTGGTGTCAAGGGAGAGGATATGCAGCGCGGTGGGAATTATGCGCCGAATGACGGATTGGGTGCGGCTGACGCCGGATTCGACCCGTTTACAGCGGCGCAAAATGAGTACGGCACGCTGCCGGGTGGCGAGAATCCTGTTCGCCCGGACGATGCCCCGCGCTCGACCAACGGCGAAGACCGCGTTTCGCAGACCGTTGTGACGGCAAAGGGCGCACAGGTCACACCGGACGAGTTCGTCCCGCTGATCGAAAACGAGACGATGAAGGGCGGGTTTTCGTTTATTCCCGTCAGCAACAACGACGTGACGCAGCGGGCGACCGCGCGTATCTCTGAAAAGGGATGGTCGCGGGCGCTTGCCGACTGGACAAGCGACGTGCGCGCGGGCAAGGCCGGAGACAGCATCACCGCAACGGGTGCACTGCTCTATAACTATGCCGTCAATTCCGGCGACACAGGGCTTGCCCTCAGTGTGCTTTCCGACTATGCGGCGGCGGTGCGCAACAGTGCGCGCGGCTTGCAGGCAGCGCGCATCATGAAAACGCTGACCCCGTCGAACCGCCTTTACATGATGGAGCAGAACATTCGCAATCTTGCCGAACGGCTTGGCATTACGGATGGGCTGCATCTCGACAAGGAGCTTGCGCAGCGGTATCTTGACGCGCAGGACGACGCAGCGCGCGACAAGATCATCGAAGATATCCAGCAGGACGTCGCCGATCAGATCCCCTCCACCCTGCTTGACAAGTGGACGGCGTGGCGGTATGTGAATATGCTCGGCAACTTCAAGACGCAGGGGCGAAATATTGTCGGCAACGTCGGTATGCAGGCGGTACAGCGCGCCAAGGACGGTATCGCCACTGCTCTCGAATCCATCGCCTATCACGCGAGCGGCGAAAAGTTTGAGCGCACCAAGTCGTTTGCCGTCGACAAGGCGCTGCGCGACGCGGCAAAGGCGGACTTCAAGAACGCGCAGACCGTAGCGCTCGGCGAGGGCAAATACCACGAGGGCGGCGACAGCGACGCATTCCTGCGCGGCGTGGAGGATAAACGCACCATCTTCAAAAATAACGGAGACTGGGGCGCGACGGAATCGAGCAATCCATTCGTGAGAGCGGCGCGCATCACAACGGACACGGCGGCGAAAGGCTTGGAAGGCTACCGCAGGGCGACCAACTGGGCAATGGAACAGGGCGACGTCATCTTCTCCAAGGGAGCATACGCCAATGCGCTGGCGGGGTATTTGAAAGCTCATCAGGTGACGGCGGAGCAGTTCAGCAGCGCGGAGTGGCAAAGCCGCAACGGTTCGTTTGTAGATAAGGCGAGGTTATACGCCATCAAGGAAGCGCAGGAATCCACCTTCCGCGACAGCAATGCGCTTAAAATAAACGGAAGGGAGACTCCCTCGTGAGTCTCCCTTCCGCTATGATAGGATATGGTCATTTGTCGCTGTGCTTGTCGCGCTCCATGGTCTCGGCAACCGCGCGACGGAGAAAAGCTGCATCGCTTTCGCCCATCGACTGTGCATGCTGAGAAATCTCATCATGGTATTCCGGCGTAACGCGAAGCCGCATCTCAATGAACTTGGACTGATATTTCCGGATGGCTTTTTTTTTGGCATCCGATATGGCCGATTTTTCCATGTTGCGTTCCTTCTATAAAAAAATATGATTCCACGCTTGACATATACGCGTATATACGCTATACTATACCCAAGTTAAAAAGTAGCAGCACGTGAGAGCTGGACCCTCCCACGTGCCTGCACAGGTGACTCAGGCACCGGCACAGTAGTGAAACTACGCTACGGGGGTATTATACCCATTTCTGAGCCGTCGCGCAAGCCCCGTTTTGGGGGAGTGGCGGCAGAATGGGGCCTCCTTATGAATGTAGCAAAGCGCTATGCGGGTACCGGCCTGCATAGCGCTTTTTGACTGCATTATTTAAGGAGGATTCCACCATGAACGAAATGAAGCAGCTCAGCCACGATTATCTCACCATCAACGAGGTCAAGGATTACCTCAACATCAGCCAGTCCAAGGCGTATGAACTGGCGCACCGCAATGCCTTTCCGATTTGCCGTTTCGACGGCAGCATTCGCATCCCCAAGGCTTCCTTCCTTGCGTGGATCGAGACGAGAACTCTTCTGCCCGGCGGCCTGATGCCGGGCGCGTAAGGGGAGGCGGTATCATGGCAGGAAAACGCTCAAACGGTGAGGGCTGCATCCGCAAAACAAAAAGCGGCAGCTGGCGCGGAGAAATTATGGACGGCTACACGCCGGAAGGGAAGAGGCACATCGTCCGTTTCACAGCCAAGACACGCGCCGGGGTGCTCGATAAGCTCCGCGCATACCGAGCCGAAATGGAATCCGGGGCACGCATCGACAAGAAGATGTGCTTTTCCGACTGGGCAGACACCTGGTACGGCGACTACAAGAGCGAGGTGCAGCCCTCGACCTATTCCGGCTATCAGTACACGCTCAAGGCGCTGAAAAGAGGCTTTGGGGAGCAGCCGCTCGCAGAGATCCTTCCCATCCACATCAACCGTTTTCTGGACAAGCTGAGTGCCGACGGCTACTCGCTTTCGATGATCCGCAAATGCCGCGCCATGCTCATCCAGATCTTCGATGCCGCTGACAGCAACGGATTGGTTCTCCGCAATCCTGCGCGCAAGACCAAGACCGTGCGCAGCAAGCAGAACGGCTTTCGCAGAGAGCATAAGGAAAAGGACGCGTTCACGGAAAGGGAAGTCACCCGACTGATGGGGGCGCTGCCGGACGATCTGCTCGGCAACAGCATCCGCACGCTTTTGTGCAGCGGGATGCGCGTGCAGGAGCTGCTGGCACTGCGCCCCGAGGACATCAGTGAGGACGGCTCTGTGATCCACGTTGAATACGCCGTGAAGATGGTGAATGGCGTGCCGCAGCTCGGACCGCCCAAGAGCGCCCGCAGCCGTCGTGTCATTCCGATCCCGGAACAGTTTCGTCCCTACGTTCGGTATCTTCGAGAGCACAGCGGCGCACCCTATGTCTGGACCTGCCCCGGTGGGACCCCGCTCTATGGCATCGGTTCCTTCCGCCGGCGATTCTACACGGCGCTGAAAAATGTCGGTCAGGTGCGGCTGCTTTCGCCGCATTGCTGCCGCCACACCTATGTGACGATGCTGCAGGCAGGCGGCGTTCCCATGGAGACCATTGCGGCGCTCACGGGACACGCAGACATTAAAACGACCGAGGGCTATCTGCATCAGTCTGCGCCTGCGCTCGCCAAAGCGGTCGAGGCGCTCAACGCCAAGGCGGATCCCTGAACCGCCGGAAAGGAAACCATATGGATAAGAAGCCCGCCACGGCGAAGGCCTTTACAGACGAGGAAAAGTGGGAGATCAAGGAAAACGGAAAGTACATCCTCACTGCCATGGATACCATCGGCAAGAATGGGGATGCCTACTGCACGGATGAGAGCCTGTTCCGCGTCAGCAAGTCGGTGAGACCTGACCTCACCAAACAGCAATTCTACACGGATAAATCTCTCCTGCTGCAAGCCGCCTTCCTCCATCAGGAGGGGTGTCATCTGTATGCTCAGCGGACATGGGAATATGAGGTGACTGCGGCGGAGCAGCTCGCTGACATCCTTAAAGACCCGGCTTTGCCGGTCATGGAGATCCCGAAGGAGCTCCGCGCCGGGGACATACTTCTCAGCGAGCAGCAGCGCAAGGCGATCGGTCTGGCGCTGAACAGCCGCCTCGCCGTCATCCTCGGCGGCGCCGGCAGCGGCAAGACCACGCTCATTGAAGCCATTGTACACTGTTTCAGAGGGAGCGTTGACAGTTCCGAGGCATATGTGCTCGCCGCCCCGACCGGCAAGGCTGCGCGCAACCTCACCGAGCGCACCGGGATCGAGGCGCGCACGGTCCACGGCGCACTGGGGAAGGTCCCGGATGCAAACTTTCTGGACGCCGTTTGCTGGATCCGCACCGGGCTGGTCGTTGTCGACGAGGCGTCGATGGTGTCGCTGGAGATGCTCGCCGGTATCCTGAACCGTGTTCGCAGGAATTGCCGCGTCGTCCTGCTCGGCGATCCGAATCAGCTGCTGTCCGTGGGGGCAGGAAATGTCCTTTCCGACCTTTTGAAGCTCGGCGTCCCCTCGATCTTTCTGGAGCAGCAGTACCGTCAAAGCGCGGCTGCCGCGGCGCTGCGGCAGAACGTCGCAGCCTTCCCAAAGCTGAGCGATGAGCGGGAACTGCAATGGGATGACAGCTTTCGTCTGCTTTCCGCGGATAGTAAGATCATTCCCGATCTTTTGTGCGAGGAGGCTGCGCGGCGCTACCGGGCGGGCGAGAGCATTCAGGTCCTCTCTCCGGTGAAGACCAAAACCAACTTTTCCGTACAGGCGCTCAACACGCGCCTGCAAAATGAAGTCAACCCGCTGACAGCGGAAAAGCAGACATGGGGAGCATTCCGTGACGGCGACCGTGTCATCGTTACGCAGAATAACTCCTATTACAACATCTGCAACGGCGATGTCGGCGTGCTGTATATTTGCGGAGAGAAGCCTCACCGTGTCGCCACGCTTGCGGTCAGGGGAACGTTGAAGACCTGGCAGATCGACTGTATGGAGAAATACGGCGCTGCCAATGACGACGCGCCCCCGCCGCAGCTTGCGCTCGCCTATGCGCTGACGGTGCATAAAAGTCAGGGCAGCCAGTATGACACTATCCTCATGCCGGTGAGCACGGCGACTGCAAAAATGCTGTATCGCAATCTGCTCTACACCGCGATCTCACGGGCGCGGAAGGAGGTCATCCTCGTGGGGAGCCGCGGGGCAGTGAACACCGCAATGCAGTGCATCCCGTACCCGCGCAAGTCCAAGCTCGTCGCCCGAACCAATCTGCTGCGCCTCAGGCGCAGCGCGTGAGGCGGCGATACCGCGGGGCGCAGGCTCGGCAAAAGTAGTATTGATGTGAACAATTTCGACAAGAAAAAAGTTTTTCACATCAATGTGAAAAACTTTACTTAATGCCGTAGATGTGCTATCATGGTTTCAAGGTGGTGACAGGATCATGGAGTTAAAAAACAGATCGCAGTACCTTGATAAGCTCATTTCCGTTCAGGATATGGAGGTCATCAAGGTCGTGACCGGAATCCGGCGCTGCGGCAAATCCAGCCTGCTGAAATTGATGATGGCACATCTGCGGGAACAGGGCGTCATGGAGGAACAGATCCTCTCGATGAACTTTGAGTCCATGCAGTTTGCAGACATGGACAGCAAAAGCCTTTATCAGTATGTAACGGAACGCGCACCCAAGGGCAAGCGGCTCTACCTGTTTTTGGACGAGGTGCAGAAGGTTCGGAACTGGCAGGATGCCGTGAATTCCTTCCGTGTGGATCTGGATTGCGACATTTATGTGACCGGCTCCAACGCCTACCTGCTGTCCTCCGAACTGTCCACGTATCTGTCCGGACGCTATGTGGAGATCAAAATGCTGCCGCTGTCCTTCCGTGAGTTTTTGGACTTCCACGGCTATTTGCTGGAGGAGTACAAAGCCCCCAACGGCACTATGAAACAGCGCGCCAAGGGAAAAGACGGCGAAGCGTATGAGCTGCGAGACCTGTTTGAAGCCTACGCACAGTTTGGCGGTATGCCGGCGCTGGCCGAGGCGGAGCTGGATCAGGAGCGCGCCAATATGCTGCTGGACGGCATTTATTCCGCTGTTGTTGTGCGGGACATTCTGGAACGCGGCAAACGGAAAGAACAGCGGGCCGTTACCGACGCGCTGCTGCTTCGCAAAATTATCCTGTTTCTGGCTGACAACATCGGCAACAACACCTCGGCTGCGTCCATCGGGCGCACCCTTGTCAGCGAGGGCCTGTTGGATGATGGCAGAAAGGCCAAGCCTGCGGTGCAGACCATCTCTGCCTATATCGACGCACTGTTGGAGTCCTATATCTTTTATGAGGTCAAGCGTTTTGACATCAAGGGGAAGGACTATCTGCGGACGCTGGGCAAATACTATATCGTCGATCCCGGCCTCCGCACCTATCTGTTAGGCAATCGTGGCGGCGATGTGGGACACATTCTGGAAAACATCGTTTATTTTGAACTGCTGCGGCGTGGTTATGAGGTGGCTATCGGCAAGGTCGGTGAAAAGGAGATCGACTTCATCGCAACGAAGATGAACGAGAAAAGATATATCCAAGTCACCGACAACATGAACGCCCCCGAAACCCGCGCACGGGAGCTTGCACCGCTGCAAGCTGTGCAGGACAATTACGAGAAGATCGTGATTGCCATGGACTGCGACCTCATCAGCGACGTGGACGGTATCAAAATCGTAAAGGCGCTGGACTTTTTGCTCAACGAAGGGTAATTCCATGCCAAAAAGGGAGGCTGCGCTTGTGAAGCGCAGCCTCCCTCTATTCCGTTCTATCCCGCGTCCTCCGGTTCAAAGGGGTGAAGGGCGTGGTAAAGCTTCTGACGTTCCCTGGCGCCGCGATACGCGGCAAAGAGGCGAAACGGCGGGCGTTCTCCCGCCTTTCTCTGCCTGCGGTAACGCAGCACCAGCACGGCAGGCGCGGCAGGCAGGAGAAGGGGATGCTCCTTGCAGGCGGGCCAGTGGGTATGGCAGGTCTCAACCCCCGTGCGAAAGAAACTGACCAGTCGATTTTCCGCCCGTCCATCGGTAAAGAGCCGCTGCCCGTAGCGCTCCTCCTTGCAGCCGAAGTTTCCGGTGCGCAGGATATCTGCAAGCAGCGCGCAGCACAGCGCCTCATCCGCGGTCATGCACCACGGGGCATCCTCCCGCGGCAGGCCAAGCTCCTCCACGCAGATGCGGGTGACGACCCGCGCGAAGGGAAGAAGTCCGAATCGGGACAGCTTTGGCAGCAGAGCCTCCCAACGCTCCGGCGTCATATCACAATGGACAAACGCCGCCCAATCACAGAGCTGCCGAATCCCCAGACCGCTGCTCGTGATATGCTCCAGCTTGTGGAGCAGCAGCAAGACAGCCTGACGCTCCGGCGGCAGGACGGGAAGACCGCCGCGAAGGACTCCTTCTCCCGCGGCATACCGGAAGTATTCCCGCAGGGGCGCGCCGCTGTCGCCGGAAGGGATACCGGGCGGCTCAAAGTGCAGCTCCACGAGAAATTGCTCCCGATGCATGGAGCGATGGAAGGGATGGTTGTCCTCCGGCGGACAATAGCCCCTGGCGCAGAGGATCGCCTCCGCTTTTTTTACATCGGCGGGGAAGAGCAGCAGGTCAATGTCTCCGGCGCAGCGCAGCTCCGGCCGTGGATAGCACGCGGCAGAGGAACTGCCCTTCAAAATCACGCAGGGGAACCCTGAAAGTGCCTTCAGCACCTCCTGCTGCTCACCAAGGAGCTGCTCGTTATACCACATGGCAGAGAGGACCTCCTGCCGCCAGGCGACGGCTGTCTCCTTGGGGAGGGCGGCTCGCTCCCGCTCCGTCAGGCAGTCATAGACCAGCAGATGAACGCTGTGGCTGGCGGCCTCTTCAAAAATGCTCTGCCAGTCCGCATTCGGCGGCAGCGGCGTATCCTGTCCAAAAAGCGCGCGGCGCAGGAGGGCCAATAAGCTCTGTTCCGTATCCGTCATCGGGCTGACACCTCCACACCGCAAAAAGTTGAATACAGTATAGCAGAAAACGACAAATACAACAAGCACCTGATTTTCCGCGTCTCCGACCATGGGCGTTCTATAGGATCGCGCGGAGGGGAATACGGTCGAATAATTGAACAAAATCAAATTTTTGTTCAATGTTGGGGAGGGGCGCTTGCCGCAGTCCGGCAAGCGCCCCTTTTTTTATCCTCCCCATTCCGACAAGCTGTGCAGCGTGATGTTCTCCGGCTTTTCCACCGCTTTCATCGCTTCAATGGCGGCAGTGCAGTCTGTGTAAACGTTCAGCTTCTCGCTGCGGTTGAACTGCGGGTCGACCGCAAAGCCTGCGTCCGAGGGCCGCAGCAGCACCAGCGCCGAAGCACCGGGGATCACGCACTCCTTCAGCAGACGGGAAACGTTCGCGCCGAGGATCACCGTATTATACAGCCCGCTGCCAAGCTGCTCGTCCTTCGCCGCTCCCGCGTAGGCCCCGTCGCCGGAAACGGTCACCGTTTTCGTGCCCGCGTTGTAGCTCCAATACGTCCCGGGGCCCGCGATCTTCGGGTTTCCCAGCTCCTCCGGCACGTCCATCCCCTGCATATTGTAGGCGGGCGCCGACGCTGCGGCATATTGGTACTCCGTGCCCGCCCTTGCGTTGATGTAGAAATAGTTGAAGCCCGCACTGTTTCCCGGCGAGACCGTGTAAACCATGACCGTGCCATTCGGCTTTGTGAAGGTCGCCGTCCCCTCCTCGATCGAGGGAAATCCGATCTTCAGCGTGACGCCGATCTCCGCGAACGCCTTTGTGAGCAAAAGCCCATGCTCTTTTATGTCTTTTTGCGGAATGCTGTTGCAGGTATACCAACCCTTTTCCGCGCAGAGCGCGAGCTCGTCGTCCATCAGGCGGCAGAAGTTCTGATAGGCCTCCTCTGTAACGGTCACGGAATCGTCGAACAGCTCCCAGAAAAAGCTCTGTGTATACGCCCTGTCGTAGGCGTTGCCCATGGAAAAATGCCGCTGGAGCCGCTTCAGCAGCAGATACTTGTACTGATTGGATGTATAGCTCATACCCCGCCCCGCTTTCTTCTGACACTGCCGTAGCGCTTGACCGCGTGGCGGAACTCTCCAAGGGAAAAGTCCGGGAACAACGTTTCGGTGAAGTAAAGCTCTGAATAGGCGGACTGCCACAGCAGGAAGTTGGAGAGCCGCTGAAAGCCGCCCGTGCGGATGATGAGGTCAGGCTCGGGAAGATCCTGATACAGCGCCGCCGTGATCTCCTCCTCCGTCCGCGCGCCCTTGGCAACGGCGTCCACGATCTCCATCCGCCCGGAGTAGTTGCAGCACAGATTCAGCGTCAGGCCGTCACAGTGGGCGGTCTCGCGCTGGATGCGCTCCATTTTTTCGATGCTCTCAGACGGAACGCGCTTGTCCGTCCCGGAGATGAGCACGCGGATGTTGTTTGCCGCAAATTCCCGATACCGTTCAAAATACCGGTTCGCCATGGAAAAGAGCGCGTCCACCTCCTCCTTGGGCCGATTCCAGTTCTCCCACGAAAAGCAGTAGACGGACAGCGTGGGGATGCCCAGATCCACGCACCAGTGCATCATGTCCTCCACCTTGTTCAAGCCCTGCTCGTGCCCCAAGGAGCGCTCCAGACCGCGCTGCTCCGCCCAGCGTCCGTTTCCGTCGGCGATGACCGCAACATGGTTCAGCCGGTTCACGATTTCGCCCCCTTCTCGGCGGTCGCCGGATAAACGGCGGTCACAACGCCGCTGTTCGCAGCATTGCTGGCGCTCGCCGCGCCCGCTGCCGTGAAGAAGTTCTCCGCCACGCCGTCAAATGTATATCCGACCTTTGCCTTCAGCGTAATGGTCGCCGTGTAGACCGTAGCGTAGTTAAATGCCACAGCGTTCGGCGACCACGCGACCGTGCCGGTGAACTGTCTGCCCTCCCGGACGACCTTCGCGGGATATTTGCGCGCAACCGGCGCGGGGATGCCCTCGATGACGGGCTCCGTCACCGTGACACGTTCCGCCTCTTCAAGCCCGAAGATGGCGACGGTCAGTTCCCGGCTCGGCGCGTTCACAGCGGAAATGGTGATGGTGGTGAAGCCCACCGTCCCCTCTTTTTTGTTCGGAGCGGTGACAGCGGTGTTCACGATGGTCAGCGCCGCTGCGATCACTGCCTGCGTGTTGACAGTGGAGGAATCGGACGGCAGACCGAGCTGCACGCCGTTTTCGCCGATCTTGTAGCCCTCGGCGGTCAAGGTGTAGGTCGTCCCCTGCTCGGCGGTGTCCCAGCCGGTGAGCGTGAACAATACCGGCGCGCCGACCACATAAGCGGGGCTGCCGCCCCCGCTCTCTTCGAGCGTGCCGGTCAGCTTCTGCCCCTTGGCGTAGGCGGTCTTGCCCTTGCGCACATCGCCCGCCTCCGCCGTCGCGTCGCCCGTGTCCGTCCCGGTCTGGATATTTGCGATGGTTTCCGGCATCTGCGCAAGCGTCAGCTTGTCCGTGCCGCCGTTTTTCGCGCGGATCGCGTCCGCGATCGCCGTCAGCTTGTCAGTAAGTGCCATTTTCGACCACCCCCAGCCGTCCGTCGATGTATTCCCGCATGGCGCTTACATCGTCCTCGGTCCAGTAGTCCACGCCGCGAATCGGCGTTTTGCCGTCCACGCCGTCCTTGCCGTCTGTCCCATTTCTTCCGTCTGTCCCGTCCTTACCGTTTACGCCGTCCTTGCCGTTTACGCCATCCTTGCCGTTTACGCCATCCAGTCCCTTCGGCAGTGGGAAAGCACTCTCCTTGTAGCTGTGGCTATCCAGTTCCCACAGCATCCAAAAGCCGTTTTCACCGGGGATGGGCGGATGACCATTCATCTCCCGGACGTTGGACTCCAAGCGGATGAACTCGCCGGGCGAGGCGGGCCATTCGCCGTCCGTCAGACTTTCCGCCACAAAAACGCTGATCACATTGCTGTGCTGTACGGTCACGCCGTCGGTGCGGAGCGTTCCCACCAGCTGCAGGCTGTACCAGCCCCACAGCGCCAGATGCTTTTCCGTCAGCACGCAGCCCACGTCCCCCTCCATGGGGCTCAGGGGAATGACCTCGTACCAGTCCCCCTTCCGTACCCGCATCTCCCAGTCATAGCCCTGCGGCGTGCCGCGCACCAGCAGCACACGGGAAAGGTGGTCGTACTGGCGTGCCAGAATACTGCCGTCGTGTGAGATCTCCCAATCTTTGAAATAAATCATATTTGCTCCCCCCTATTCTTCTATTATTCATCAAATTTTGGAAGAACGCTTCCGACCTAACTCTCAGAATCACGACACGCCATCAATATGCAGTAAAAATTTTTTCGTTATGACATCATTTCGACCATTCTCCTCTTGACGGCATGACATTATAATGTCATAATACCCTCAATGAACGATCGCTGTGGGACTGTCCGCAGCCGCAAAAACGATCTTACCGAAACTTTCAGATACCGACATCAAACAACGCACGAACGGAGGTCTTGTCGATGGAACAGGAAAAGAAGGTCAAGTTGCTGGTCTACGCCACGGAGGACGAGCGGGCACGCATCAAAATGGCCGCGGCCAAGCTGCACATGAGCATGAGCCAGCTGATCCTGGACAGCGTGCTGGAGCAGGTCGCCAGCATCGAGGAGCTGGAAAAGAACGGAGGGAGCCAGTTATGAAAACGATCGCTGTCATGAACCAGAAGGGCGGCACCGGCAAGACCACCAGCGCCATCAATCTGGCAGGCGAACTGGTTCGCCGCGGCAAGAAGGTTCTCATCGTGGACATGGACACTCAGGGCAACGCCACCAGCAACCTCCAACTGACGGACGTGTCCCCCTTCACCCTGACCGACGTGATCGTATCCAAAAGCGCCGTCCTGGCGGACACCATCTGCCACACCAGCATCGAAAACCTCGATCTCATCCGGGGCGGCGGTCTGCTGGCGCCGGCGCTGGCAGCCATGCAGGAAATGCCCTTCGGCCGGGACACCACCCTGCGCCGCCTCCTGCCGCAGCTTCCCGATACATACGATTTTGTATTCTTCGACTGCTCCCCTTCTCTCGAAAGCCTTTTTAACATCAACGTGCTGGTCGCCGTTGAGTATGTTCTCATCCCCATCAAGGTGGACAAGAACTCCATCGAAGGCTATGACGTGATGCTGGAAACCATCCAGTCCGTCCGCGAGATCGCCAACCCCGACATTCGCGTGCTGGGCATCTTTATGACGGCGGTGGAGGTCTGCTCCAGTCTCGATAAGGAAATGATCTCCCACTTCCCTGCCATGCTGCCCGATCTTGCGTTCCGCACCTTCATCCGCAAGAATATTGACGTCAAAAAAGCGCCTCTGGCGCTTCAACCCCTTTGCTTCTTCTCTCCCCGCTGCGCCGCGACTGTCGACTATGCCGCTTTGTGCGACGAAATGCTGGAAAGAATGGGGGGCTGATGAATGGCGAGCAAGAAGAATCCCTCCATTTTCTCCACGCTGCAAAAGACCACCGCCAATGCCAGCGCCGTGAACGGTGAATTCACCCACCAGATCCCGCTGGACGCGCTGGAGGATAACCCCCTGAACCGGTTTTCCATGGCGGAGGATGAGGAATTTCTCTCCACCATGCACTCCATGGAGAAGGACGGCTTGCTGGAGGATATCATCGTCACCCCGTCGGACACGGAAGGCCGTTACCGCATCATCAGCGGTCACCGGCGCGTCCACGCCTCCCGAAAGCTGGGCCGCGCCACCGTGCCCTGCAAGATCCGCCATTACGACAGTAAGCTTTCCGAGCTGCGGGCGCTGATGGGCGCCAACATCCACCGCCGGAATATCTCCGCCTTCGACATGGCGCGCCAGTTGGAGACCCTGCGCAGCACGCTGGCGGAAGAGGGCGGGCTCCCCGATAATGTGAAGGAGCAGTCGGAGCTGATGGCATCTCAGGTCGATCTGAGCCGCGCCACCGTGGAGCGGTATCTGGATCTTCTGAATCTGGATGAAACCGTTACCGCGTGGGCGGAGCATGGGCAGATGACCATGACCGACGCCTATGAGCTGGCGCGTCAGAAAAACATCCATCTTCAGCCCGTCGTAGAGGAGTATGTTGCCCGGAACGACGCCAAGGGCGACCTGCCCGCGCTGGTGCACCGCGCCATCGCATGGGCAAAGGCAGCCGAACTCCCCCCTCCCCCGGCAAAGCCCGCCCAGAGCGCCAACCCCCTGCGGACGGTCGACTCCTTCGGAAGATCGGTCCGGCGTAGCATCGCCCAACTGAAGGAGCTGGATCTCAGCACGGACGTGGACAAGGACACCGCCAGGAAAAAGCTTGACACCTGCCTTGAAAATCTGGAGGAGCTGCGCCGCACCGTGGAGACGCTCAAAATGGTTCTGGACGACTGACTTACGGAAAACAAAAACCGCCCAAAACGGGTCCTATACAAAAAAATCCGACGCATTTGCGTCGGATTTTTTTCTTCTCTGGACAACGCCGCTTTTGCAGCACGATACGCTGAATTTCAGAAAATGCCTTGGAATTATGACCTTTGCGCGGAAAAACGTGTGCTGCGCCTGCCCCTGAACAGGCTTGACCGGCAGCACTGTGCAAGTCGTGCTGCCGGTCAAAAGAGACTTCTCTATTGCCTTTTGAGGTGTCTGTACCTTTATCCGTACTGGTAGAAGAGAGAGGCGAAGCCGCCCGAATGGACCAGGCACGCACCGTCGCTTTTTACCTCGCCGCGGCGGAGCAGATCGCACATACCCCAAGCCGTCTTGGCCGTGTAGATGCGCTCAAGGAGCACGCCCTCCAGCTGCGCCATCTGCTCGATCATCGCGTCCGACTGTTCGGTGGGAATTCCCCAGCCGTCGCCGCGGTACTGGCCGTGAACGGTCATGACGGACGAGATGGGAACAGGAGGCGTAAGGCCGGTGTAGCGCTCCAATCCGCGGAAAAGATCGTCGAGTATGCTCTCAAGCTCCTCTTTCGTGTTCTCCACAGAGACGACGTGCACATGGAAGGGTGCACCCAGAAGGGCTGTGCCGTACACGATGCCCGCTGCCATTCCGCCGTTCCCGCCGGGGACGAACAGATCGTGGATCTGCGCGCCGGCGGGAGAATTCACCAGCTCGATCGGCAGGTGGAAATAGCCGACGGCAGCATGAACGGAGGTCGCGCCATTTTCCACGACAAAGGGCTTTTTCCCCTCCTGCCGCAAGCGCTCAGTCAGCTCCTCCACATAGACATTGCGTTCCGTTTCCGGGATAGTCCCCACATAGTGCTCCTCCACGCCGGAGAGCTTGTTGAGCAGGATGTTGCCCGCAAGGCGCGTGGGCTGATCGTTGTTGTGCACCAGAATACACTTGATCCCCAGCCGGCAGCAGGCGGACGCGGCGATAGAGCACAAGTTGGAGTTCTCCTGCCCGGAGGCGATCACCACATCGCAGCCCTGCGCCTGTGCCTCGCCCAGCAGGTATTCAAGCGGACGGACCTTGTTGCCGCCGGAGCCGACGCCGTTGAGGTCGTCGCGCTTGATGTAGAGCGGGCAGGTATTCAGCTTCCGCTCCAGACGCGGCAGACGGTGCACAGGGGTAGCAAAATCGCACAGCCTGCTGCGCGGAAAGGCTGTCAGGGCAGCTTCCAGTTCGATTCCTGTCATATGCGCACTCCTTAGAGGGGCTTGCCGGTCTGCTTGTCGTACTTCTTGCACTTGAGCGTGAAATGCACCGTCTCATTGCTCTTGAACACGCCGAAGCCGATAAACGCCGTGACGACCGCGAGAATGGGAGAGAGCAGCGCGATCAGGTTGAAGGGCAGATACTGGGCGACGGACACGCCGAACAGACCAGTATACAGGATGGCAGAGGCGTCCCAGGGCACGATGGAGCCGAGCACGGTTCCCGTGCACTCAAGCGTGCGGGACATGACGCAGGGATTGACGTCCATATCGTCGAACGCGTTTCTGAACGCGATGGCGGGAAGGCTGAGGGTGCAGGACTGACCCGCGCCGCCAAACATCAGCACAATGCCGGTCACGGTCAGGGAAAGCACCAGACCGCCGACAGACTTGACGACCTTGCACAGGCTGTCCATCAGGCGATGGAGCACGCCGGTGCGCTCGAAAATACCGGAGAACATACCCGCGCCGATGCACAGGAAGATCGTTTCCGCCATACTGAGGGCGCCGCCGCGGGAGAGGAGCTTGTCCACATCCGCATTGCCGGTTGCGCTCACAAAGCCGTTGATGGCGGCGGAGATCACATCGTTCAGGGAAGCACCCTGGAAGACCATCGCCCAGATGCAGCCGATGACCAGACCTCCGGCAAAGACGGGGATGGTGGGCTTGCGCATGGCGGAGAGCACCAGAACGAACAGGAGCGGCACCAGCATCAGCACGCTGACATGGCAGGAGCCGAGCAGGCTGTCGGAGAGGACCTTCACGGCGGAGAGGTCAACATCGCCCGAGGCGTAGCGCATCCCCAGCAGCCCATACACCACGATGGAGATGAGCGAGGCGGGAACGGTCACGTAAAGCAGGGACGTGATGTGGTCGAACAGCTTGACGCCGGAGGTCGCGGAGGCCAGCAGCGTGGTATCGGACAGCGGGGAGAGCTTATCGCCGACCAGCGCGCCGGAGATGATAGCGCCTGCCGCCATCTCAACAGGAACGCCGAGGCCCTGCGCGATACCGATCAGTGCGATGCCCATCGTGCCCGCGGTGCCCCAGGAGGTACCGGTGACGATGGAGGTAATGATGCAGATGATGAAAGCGATCGGCAGGAAAATTTTCGGGTTGATGAGGTTCACGCCGTAGTAGAGCATGGTCTGCACGCTGCCGGCGGAAATCCACACGCCGATGAGCATACCGATGAGGATCATCACGATCACGGTCTGGTTGACGCGGCCGATGCCCTTCATGGCGGACTCTTCCAGCTCATCCCAGGAGTAACCGAGGTAGATACCGAAGAGCCCCTCCACGCAGATCGCCGCCGTCAGGCCGAGCATGATGCTCACGCCCTGGAAAATGAGGGTCAGCAATACCGCAAGCGGCAGCAGGAAGCCGAGCAACGCCAGCCCCGTGGACAGTTCTTTCTTTGCTTTCACTGTAATTTCCTCCTTCAAATAAAATATGGTTTATCAGGTCATTTTCAGGTGTCGATCTCTGCGATCGCTTCGATCTCGCACAGCACGCCCTTGGGGAGCGCACGCGCCGCCAGGCAGGAGCGCGCGGGCTTCTGGGTGAAGTATTGCTCATAAACGGCGTTGAAGGTGGCGAAGTCTGCCATATCCGCCAGGAAGCAAGTCGTCTTGACGACCTTTTCCATGCTGCTGCCCGCAGCGGTCAGAATGGCTGCCACATTTTTGCAGGACTGGTGCGCCTGCGCCTCAATGCCCTCAGGTACAGCGCCGGTCTCGGGAACAGCAGGGATCTGACCGGAGGTGAACACTACCCTGCCCATGCAAACCGCCTGAGAGTAGGGGCCGATCGCGGCCGGCGCCTGAGAAGTTTCGACTTTTGTCATAGAATGATCTCCCATCCTGCCGCTGGTGCGGCATAGTATTTCTTGCCCTGGCAGCCCCGCACACACATATGGAATAGGCTGCCGGTCAGGTTAACTTTAGATTAGCAATGAATTATAATTTAGTCAATAGTTTTTTTCTCATTCGCATTAATTTATCTCATTTGCATTAATTTTTTCAATGTTTTTGTTGCACTTTGCTATTTTTTGAGTTATAATCAAAGAAAATTTGTTCAAGAAAGGATAAATCCTGTGGCACCGAAAAAATTTGAGCTGACAGAAGTGGATCGTGAGATCCTTCGGTCCTACCAATACATGCTGGACGGTCTCGCGCTCTACCTTGGCGACAGCTATGAGATCGTGCTCCACAGTCTGGATGAGCTGAGCCACTCCGTAATCAAGATCATCAACGGTCATTACACCAAGCGTGAGGTGGGCGCGCCGATCACCGACCTGGCACTCTCCATGCTGCACGATATTCAGAAAAGTCAGGCCCCGCACTCCATGGTCTACTTCAACAGGAGAGAGGGGCACACTCTTAAATCTGTGACGATCCCGGTGATCGGCGAGAGGGAGCGCATCATCGGACTCGTCTGTATGAACTTCCAGTGCGATGTGCCGTTTTCGCAGTTCATCTCCACATTCCTCCCCACCACCTCCGACCTGACCATATCCCGAGAGACCGAGAGCTTTAATGCCGACATTGATGAGGTCATCTCCACCGCGATGGCAAAGGCGAGAGAGAGCGTTTCTGCATCGCCGAATATTCCCTCCACCAACCGCAATAAGGAGATCATACGCCAGCTCTACCAACAGGGCATCTTCAACATCAAGGACGCAGTCGTGTATGTCTCCGCCAGTTTGGGGATCTCAAAGAACACGGTCTATCTGCATCTTCGCAACCTCAAGCACGAACTTCCGTCGTAACGCGCGCGGGAGCGCATCGCAATACTGAAAAAGCAGCCGACCTCCCTCCCCTCCCCCGGTAAAGCCCGCCAAGTCCATAAATACAAAAGGATCCCCGAACCGTTCATTGTCAGACCGGTTCGGGGATCGCTCTTATCCTTGCGCTCTGCCGTTTACTGCGTCATTTCGCAGTCAACGGTCTTGAAGATCTGAATTGTCCTTGTTCAAAAGGAGAATGTTGTGCCGCAGCGCATAGATCGCGGGGGCAGCGGCAACGCCGCCCTGGCGCAGATCTCCGCCGAGCAGGCGGCGCGTCTGGCGAAGCTCATAAATGCATTCTTTGCTCCCGCAGACCTGTGAGCCGATCGGCGCGCCAAAATCCTCGGACACACAGAACATACATCTGTCGGCATACTGCGCGATCTCTTTTGCCTCCACACCGAGCGCGTGCGCAGCATTGAAAATTCGTGCACCATGTCAAGCAGGCGATAGAATGCACCGACCATCGCAACGATCTCAATTTGAGGTAAATGGTCATCTTCTGCGCGAAGGGCTTTACGCCGCACCGGGAAAAAAAGGCCTCCCCCTCCCCTGCCCCGATCAGCGGTGATCGCTCCGGTGAAATCCGATTTGATTTCGTGCAGCGCCTCTCCCCCGCTTTCGCCGAATTCCGACTCGGTTTCGTGCGGCATCTCCTCCATCTTCTCGACGAGTTCCGACTTGGTTTCGTGCGCCCGCTTTCCCCTTTCCCCGACGAATTCCGACTCGATTTCGTGCAGCGCTCTCCCCTGCCTTCGACGAATTCCGACTTAGTTTCGTGCACCCACGCTTCCCTGTTCCAGCTGATTTCCGACTTGGTTTCGTGCAGACTTCTTTCGATTTCTTGCCGAAATCGGAACGCCTTCCCACAAAAACTCACGTGAGACTTGTCCAAATTCACTACATCTGGTGTTTTAATCACGCGCCGATATCCAATCTCTTGGAACTGATTTTCTTCTCATCTGCACGTTTTCAAGTCGTACTTTCCCAAACATCTGCCTAAAACATCATGCACGAGAGCACGTCGGAATTCCGAAAATTACACACAGCGAACTGCACGTTTCCAAGTCGGTCTTCCGCCCTTTTTCTCATCACTCCGGAAAAGCTCAGAACGGCAGCGGCGACACTTGGACAATTTTCTCTTTGTTTTTTACAAACGATATTCTCTCGCGAAAAGGAATAAATTTTCCGCTCTGTTTGACCGAAGGATACAACGCCTCCCTCGGCGGCGCTGAATGGTAGAAACAGTTCTTTGGACAAAGCCGGACAAGTCACACGTGAGACTTAGGAACTCGTCCTGTTTCACACCTGATTTCAGAGAGGAGAAAAATGTTATGTCTACCACTTGCATCCCCCCTGCCCGCCACATCCGCACGGACGATATCCCGGAGGAGTACCGAGACATCGTGGACACCATCGGTATGGAGGCGTTCGTCCACCTGACGCTGCTGTGCGGCGGACAAACGCTGTACGTTCCCAAGCGGGAATCGCTGGAGCGCGGCGCCCGCGATCGGGACATTCGCGCCCTGTTTAATGGCTCTAACTACAGAAGTCTCGCGGCCCAATTCCGCCTTAGCGAGCGCCAGATCCGAAAGATCATCAACGGCAGCCGCTGCTGACGGACAAATAACGCGCTGCTCGGACAGGTCTCACGTGAGACCTGTCCGAGCGATGAGAATATTTTCCTCGCGATTTGCAAAAAAAACTTTTTCTTTCCCTTTTTTTCAACTTATGCTATACTAAGGTTCTAAAAAAGCAATCTTTTCCCAAAAGGAGGGTCGCACCATGTCCCAGTTCCCCGAACCGGCAGAGCAATTGAAGGACACCCCCCTGCGTTTTCTGGAGACCGAACAGTTTCAGGAGATGCTGGATACATACAACAAGCTGAAGCCGCTGGAAAAAGAGCACCCCAGAAAGTTCAAAAATCAGATGAACGTCTTTGACTTCGGCGACATTTACCCCCTGATGGACAGTTATCTTCAGACACACGATCTGTCTTCGCCGGAGGCGGTGGCAGAGGCGGTGACCATCGGCGCGTCGGAGACCGTCACGTTCGCCGCCACGCTGCTGGATATTTTTGATAAGACCGTCACCGCGAGGGTGCAGGAATACGATGTGTTGGGCAACAGCCCCGCCACCTATTTCATCTGCGGCGTCTGGGCGAATATGAAGCGCGGCAGGGAATTTCATCCCTCCTCCAACGGCATCACCGTGACCTATTCCGAGCCTGACGCCTACGGCAACCAGAACATCCGCTACCGCAACAAGGATTACGAAATGACCATCATCTTTGAGGCCGTCGCGGAATACACGAAAAATCTCTCCTGGACGGCGCACCGCCTGCTGATCTACACCCTGATGCGCGGCAACAGCGACAACTGGCGCAACAGCACCGCGAGCTTTACTATCGAGGAATATATGGACTGGGCGGGGCTCCGCTCCAGAGACGCCGCCTACCGCCAGATCAAGAAGGATATGCAGTCCATCACGGGCATGAAGATCACCGCGGAATCCTTCAAAAAGTATTTTGAATCCTTTTATATCACCCATCTGGCAACCGAGGCATCCATCAAAAAATATACCGGCGAGGTGCGGATCTCCTTCGCCGAGAACGTGCGCCACTTCCTGACCCAGTATTACCAGCTGATCCCCGACTGGATGGGTCATCTGAGCGAAAATGCCTACCGCATGGCGTTTTATCTCTTCTACCGCGCGCGGAAAGCGCCCGTCGATGACGACGGCAGCTTCCGCGTAAAAATTCAGGACATCATCCACTACATCGGCCTGCCGACCAAGGAGGACGTCAAAAACCGCAACTATGACGAGGCGATCATCCGCCCGTTCAATAAGGCGGTGGAGGAGATCGAGGACGTCTCGGGCGGCTCGATCCACATGGATTTCGACTATGACGACATCAATACCTTCCTCGGCGGCAAGATGAACGTCGGCATTGACGCCACCATGCAGAGCTACATCCAGCAGATCGAAAAAAACAAGACGGTCAAGGAGATCGAGGCGAAGAAAAAGCCCGCTAAAAAGCCGCCCCAGAGCACGCAGTGACCCCTCAGCAACTGCACGAAACCACATCTGAATTCCTCAAATTTCTGCGCGGCCGCTGATTGGAAGACAAAACATCCGTGGAAAAGATATCCACAAAAAACGGAAATTTGACGACAAAAGTCCGATTTTCCCACCAAAACGCCTACTTTTCACGGAAGTTCTCCACCGTCTGTGCCCATCCTGTGGAAAAAACGAGGGTCGCAGCCTGTCCAATTCCGACTTCGAGCCGTGCTAAGACGACTTCATTTCGTGCAAAGGCGACCTCAATTCGTGCAACGCGCCCAAAATCGCCCAATCCATTTTTCCATGTTTTTCAAACTTTTATACCGATATTTTCTGTCGAATCATACTTTTATATTTGTTTCATCTAATTTTTTTCGGATTTTCTTTTTTTACCGAAAATCCCCTTATTGATATCTTAAGATATCTTACAGACCTCGCGGGAATCGCTCCTCCGCGGGGTCTTATGCTATAATAACGACAAGAAAAGGAGGCGATCCCATGCCGGACACCTTTAACGACCTGCGCCCCCGCATCGTTGACTATCTCTACGACCGGGGTATTGACCCGCAAAAGCGCTTTCGCTGCCTGAATCCAAAGCATCTCGACCGCGATCCCTCCATGGGATACGACGCAAAGCGGCAGAAAGTACACTGCTTTGCCTGCGGCGCGGACTATGATCTCTTCGATCTGCTGGCAATCGACGAAAACCTCACCTCGCCGCACGACGCTCTGGCGCTTGCGAGCAAGCGCTACGGGCACGGCGACGCGGGAGAGACGCGCCCCGCTGACCGCCTGAGCAGGGAAACGCTGCCCGCCTCCTACCCCGAAAGCTGCTTTTCTCACCGCCGAAAAACCGATTATTTTGCCAAACGCGGGCTTTCCGACGCCACGGTGACGAGATTCCGCCTTGGCTACGACCCTGAGCATGACTGCGTGGTGCTGCCATGCGAAAACGGGCGCTGCGTGCGCCGTGCCGTCGCGGAAAAGCGCTATCTCAACGAAAAAGGACAGCCCTCGCCGCTCTTCCAGCCGGAGCTGCTGACTGCGGGCGGGGAAGAGCCAGTCTTCCTTTTGGAAGGCGCCTTTGACGCGCTCTCGGCAGAGGAGCTGGGCTATCGGGCCGCCGCGCTGAACGGCGCGGGCAACCGCGAAAAGGCGGCGGCTCTGCTGCGCGGACTGGATCGACCCGCCCCCATCCTGCTGCTGACGGACAACGACGCGGCGGGCAACGCGTGGGCAGCCGCCCTCGCCGAGGAATTTCCCTGGCTGTACCGCTGCCCGGGCGTTCCCACCGGCAAGGATCTGAACGAATTTCTCTGCGCCGACCGCGAGGGCGCGGCGCGATTTCTAGCGCAGGCGGTCGAGGATCGGCAGGCACAGCAGCCGCCCCCCTATGCCGAGACCTCCGCCGCGGGGCAGATGGAGGCATTCCGCGCTTATATCGAGGCGCAGGCAAAGCGCCCCGCGCTCAAAACCGGCTTTGAGGGGTTGGATCAGACGCTGGACGGCGGACTTTACGACGGACTTTATGTGATCGGCGCGGTCAGCTCGCTGGGCAAGACCGCCTTTTGTATGCAGATCGCCGATCAGCTTGCTATGCAGGGGCGCGACGTTCTCATTTTCTCCCTTGAAATGATGACATGGGAACTGATGGCTCGTTCTGTTTCCCGCGAATCCTTCCTGCTCGACACCTCCGCGCGCCGCCGCCTTGCCAAGACCGCGCGCGGTGTTTTAGACGGCAGGCGCTGGGCGGGCTACAGTGCGCAGGATCTCGCGCATCTGGAGCTGGCGCAGACGCGCTACGCCTCCTATGCAAAGCACCTCTATTTCCGCGAGGGCGACCACGAAACGGGGCTGGACTACATCCGCGCGGAGGTCGCGCGCCACATCGCCGAGACCGGACAAAAGCCCGTGGTGCTCATCGACTATCTCCAGATCATCGCCCCGGTGGACGTCCATTTCACGGACAAGCAGAACCTTGACCGCATCGTCTGCGCGCTGAAAAAGCTCTCGCGCCAGCACGGGCTGACCATCCTCGCCATTTCCTCCTTCAACCGCGAGAATTATAATCTGGAAGTCTCCATGAACGCCTTCAAGGAATCCGGCGGCATCGACTATTCCGCCGACGTGCTGCTGGGACTTCAGGCGCGCGGGGCGGGGCGGCCCGGCTTCAACATCGACGAGGAAAAGCGTAAGGACCCCCGCGAGCTGGAGCTCAAGATCCTCAAGAATCGCTCCGCCGCGCTCGGACAGCCCATCCCGCTGCGCTACTATCCGGCGTTCTCCTGTTTTGAAGAAGGATAGGGCGGTCTCACGTGAGACTTGTCCGAGCAGTTCGCGGCGATTAATTTTCGAATGTAATACCCCTGGAAGGATATAGAAAAAAAAGCAAGAACTGCTTGCAAAAAGAGAAAATATCTGATAGACTTTATGTAGACTGTATTACTGTCAGTACGTGCGTCTATCCGCACGCCCGGACAGGGACAGGTTTTGGATGCTGCGAGCAGCGCTTGGGGCGGAAACGCTGACACCCTTTTGCGGTACTCGAAGATCATCAGTAAAAAAAAGGAGTGGTTAAGAAGATGAAAAAGCAGCGTATCTTGAGTGCTCTGCTGGCATTGTGCATCGTCTTTTCCCTGGTGCCTACAGCGCTGGCGGAAAAAGCTGACGATTTCACGGACGTCAGCAGATCCGACTGGTACTACCAGTTCGTAGACTATGTGACGTCGAAAGGTTACTTCAACGGCACCTCAGAGACGACCTTCGCCCCCGCGGAGAACATGACCCGTGCGATGTTTGTCACGGTTCTGTTCCGTTTCGACGGTGCAAAGGGTGATCGCAGCCAGAGCGCATTCACCGATGTGGCTCCCGGCGAGTGGTACACCGATGCCATCAACTGGGCGGCTGCCAACAGAATCGTGGATGGTGTGGGCAACGGCAAGTTTGCCCCTAACGATCCCATCACCCGTGCGCAGATGTGCACCATGATCGAGCGTTACCTCGCCCTCTATAAGAAGGCATGGAAGGTGACTCTGCCCGAGACCGGTTCCGTCTCCGTCATGGTCGATGAGAACGCGATCCCCGCGTATGCGCTCGCCGCGGTCAAGCAGTGCCAGCGTCACGGCTTGGTCAACGGCTTTGAGGACGGCACGTTCCGTCCCAACGAACTGTCCACCCGTGCGCAGGTGGCAGCGGTGATCTACCGTATGTCTTACCTCGTGCAGGGCGCGAAGCCGGATAACACCCCGAGCGTGAATCCTCCCGTGAATCCTCCCGTGAATCCCCCGGTGAATCCCCCGGTGAATCCCCCGGTGACCACCTACACCGTGAGCTTTGACGCGAACGGCGGCACCGGCACGATGGCGAATGTCACCGTCATCAGCGGCAACTACACGCTGCCCCCGTGCACCTTCACCGCTCCTGAGGGTAAGCAGTTCAAGGGCTGGGCGACGAGCGCAGACGGCGAAGTAATCACCGGCACAAGCATTACCGTTTCGGCGGATACCAAGCTGTTTGCGATCTGGGAGCCGAAGGCGCCCGTGGTCGTTTCCGATGACCTGATCGGCAATGCCGTTCTCAAGTCCGTCAAGCAGGTCAACGACAGATTCAGCGACATGAAGAGCGCCGTTGTCAGCGCCGTTGAAACGGTCAACAAGGACAACAAGTACCTGACGGATGCACAGCTCCAGCAGGTCAAGAACATTGTCAACGACATGGTCAAGGTCGAGGATGTGAAGGCAAACTTCACCTCCGGCGACAACAAGACCGAGCGCGAGGTCACCTGGAACGTCGCTCTCGAGGTGAAGGACGGTCAGGTCGTCTCCGCCATCGAGCAGGCGAACAAGCTTGCCAACGCGATCATCACCGGCACCACGAGCAAGCCCACTCCCGACGATATCGACGGTTTCCTGACCAGCGTTAAGAACGCTGTCGAGTCCGAGACCGGCATCGTGCTCACCGACAAGTCCCTGCAGGAGATTAAGACGCAGGTCGTCGACCTTCTCAAGAAAGAGGGCAAGAGCCTGTGGGCGAACTTCCACGACGGCAAGGGCAACTATGTCTGCGGCAATGTGGACGTTGTGTTCAACGGCAAGACCTACGCCACCGTTCAGGTCGGCGAAAGCAGCGCCTCTCTCTCCGCCGCCAAGTCCAAGATCGTCAAGGAGCTTGGCACTGCCATCTCCAAGGAGATCTACAAGCAGATGAAGGAGAAGACCAAGGACGGCTACAAGGATAATTTCACCTTCAATATCGACCTGAAGGTCAACTTCACTCCCGCCGCCAACGCGGACATTGCAGCGAAGACCGACGCTTACACCTACAACTATAAGCTCGTCGTGACGCCGAAGCTCAACAGCAACGGTCTGCTCGAGTACAAGTACGAGGGCGATGAGAACTATCTGCGTCTCAACATCAGCAAGGACGTCCAGAAGGCTTATAACGACGGCCTCGACCAGATCGCCGCGCAGTTCGCCTATACCGACGGCACCAAGGATAAGGTCGTCGCCAAGGTCAAGGAGGAAATGGAGACGCGTCTCCCCGAGATCTATGAGGAGATCGAGACGTCTCTGAAGAAATACGATATCACCCTGACTAACGCCACCGAGGACGCGCTCAAGGCAGCTCTTCTTGCAGAGGCAGACAAGTGGGTCGAGACCAACTGGACGACGTTCGTTAACTCTGCCACCGGCGGCGGCACCCTCAAGGGTCTTGACAACACCGCCCTCATCAACGCCGTGTGGCCGCTGATCGAGAAGGACATCGACGCGCTCGATGTGAACGCTCTGATCGAGAACCAGATCAGCGAGAAGCTGACGGAGAAGAAGATCAACGAGGCGTGGATCGTCGATAAGGCGAACAACAGCGGTACGCTGAAAGATGCGAAGGATCTTGTTAATGGGTTTGATGCGGTCACCTTCGAGCCTGCCGGCGTAACGCTGGATATCCAGTCGGTCGCTGACATCAACTTCCTGCTTGCTCAACCCGAGATTAAGGCTCATGTTACCAAGGGAGGCTTTGGCGCCACGATTACGCTCTCCGGTAAGGGCGGGAAGCCCTTCAGTGACGCCCTTAAGCAGGAGATCGTTGACACTGCGACCAAGGAGCTTGACGCTGCACTGACTTCTTCCGCCACGCTGAAGGATCTGCTGGCGAAGAACCCCGGTCTGAAGAATTACCTGATCTACAGCGCGCTCGTGCAGATGGATCTCACCTTCGATACTGAGAAGGCCGCCAATGCTTCTGCGCTGGATAACCTGAAGCCCACCATCAAGGACGAGGGCAAGGCAAAGCTGGAGGCAAAGCTGAACGACAAGCTTGCCGCGATCGATGTGTCTTCGATCCTGAATGACGGCTCTGCTGAAAAGGCGGAGTATCAGAAGAAGATCGACCTGCTCAACAGCCTGAAGTTCGATGCCACCAATGGCATCCAGACCAAGACCGCAGCCCAGCTTGCTGACGCGCTCAAGAGCCAGACCATGAAGGACATCGTCGGCAGCAAGGGCGACACTTACGTTGCGCAGTACCTCGGCAAGATCGTTGCCAAGGCGCAGAACCTGCTGCCCGACAGCGCGAGCATCACCCTCAACGGTGTGACGCTGACGGAGAACGACCTCACGGCGCTTGGCAATGCCAAGACCTCTCTCGAGGCTGTGACCGAGCTTGCGAACCTCATTGAGAAGTTCGGCACTCTGAGCATCAACAGCTTCGCTGACCCTGCCGGTCAGAAGGTGACGGTCAACTACAATACCCGCAGCGCCAGCGCGAACCTCATCATCAACGTCAAGTAATTTGACAGCGTAAGACAAAGCAATCATTCGGACCACCTCTTCCCGGCGGGGCAAATCCGCCCCGCCCGGGGAGGGGGGGCATAAAAAAAGAGACGTTAGGCGCGGCAGCGGCTCATTCGCGTTTGAGAGCCTGGCGGGTCTGTCGTCTCACACTTTTGAAAAGCACTGATTCAAAAATAATTTCTGCCCCGAAAACAAGAGAAAGGAGGGCGCGCATGAACGAAAAGCTCCTGCGATACCTGCTGGAACAGCAGCTTTTGACCGCGGAACAGGCGGACGAGCTGCGTCATGCTCAGGAGGAAACGAACAAGTCCATCCGCGAGCTGATCTTGGAGCGCGCCATCCTGCCCGAGGAACAGGTCATTGAAGCCCTGTCCTCGCTGACCCGCACCCCCGTGGTGCACCTTTACGAAATGACCATCCCCATGGATGTCCGACAGGCGGTTCGCCCGGATATCCTGCGTACATATACAATGATGCCCTTCCAGTTTGATCCGGAGGACAGCGGCACGCTGTATGTCGCCATGAACGAGCCCATGAACATGAAGGGGCGCGACATGGTCGCGATCGCCAGCAAGTGTCGCATTAAGCCATTTTTAGCGACAACATCCGACATTCTCGTGACCATCGACCGCTGCTACGGCAGCGAGGAGATGCAGGAGGCTGCCGAGCTTTACACCCAGACCAACGAGCGGGAAAGCGCCTCTCTGGAAGATCAGGTCTTTCAGGAGGATGTCAACGCCTCCCCCGTGGTGGTGCTGGTGAACTCCCTTGTGGAGCAGGCGGTGCGCCAACGCGCTTCCGATATCCACGTGGAGTCCGGACCGGACAAGGTCCGGGTCCGCTGCCGAGTGGACGGCGTGCTGTACACCACCGCCACTTACGACCTGCAGCTGCTGCCCGCCATCATCGCGCGCATTAAGATCCTCAGCAATCTGGACATTTCCGAAAAGCGCAGACCGCAGGACGGCCGCTTTTCCATCCTGGTGGACCGCCGGGAATACGATGTGCGTGTTTCCACGCTCCCCACGGTCTATGGCGAAAAGTGCGTGATGCGACTGACGCAGAAAAAGGCGCTGCGCCGCAGCAAGCGCGCCCTTGGCCTGACGGGGTCGGAACTGGAAAAATTCGACGAGATCCTGCGCCATCCCAACGGGATCGTGCTGGTCACCGGACCTACCGGTTCCGGTAAATCCACCACGCTTTACACCGCATTGAACGAGCTTAACAGCGACATGGTGAACATCGTCACGGTCGAGGACCCCGTGGAGGCGAACGTGGACGGCGTGAATCAGGTGCAGGTGAATCCCAAGGCGAACCTGACCTTTGGCAACGCCCTGCGTTCCATTTTGCGTCAGGACCCCGACATTATCATGATCGGAGAGATCCGCGACCGGGAAACGGCGTCCATCGCGGTGCAGGCGTCCATCACGGGTCACCTCGTGGTGAGTACGCTGCATACCAACGACACCGCCAGCAGCGTCACGCGCCTGCTGGACATGGGCGTGGAAAGCTACCTCATCGCCGACGCGCTGACCGGCATCATCGCCCAGCGCCTTGTGCGCCGTCTTTGCCCCAACTGCAAGCGGCGGCACGTTCTTTTAGAGCATGAGTTGGAATATCTGGGACTGACGCCGAAGGAGAAGGACAGCGCCGAGGTTTACGAGCCGGTGGGCTGCCAGCGCTGCGCCGGTACCGGATATTTCGACCGGATCGGCATTTACGAGATCATGGAGATCACGCCCCGTATGCGCACGATGATCTCCCACCGCTGCGACACGGGCACGCTGCGGGAGACTGCCATCGCCGAGGGGATGCACACCCTCCGCGAAAGCGCCCGCCGCCTTGTGCTGGAGGGAACGACCTCCATCAGCGAGATGCAGCGCATCAGCGTTGAAAACATGGCGGAAGAAACTCATCCTTTGGAGGACGGCGCATGATCGACCTGGAAACACTCATTCATGACGCGCTGGAGCGCAACGCCTCCGACATTCACCTGACCGTGGGGGAGCCCCCCGTTTTTCGACTGGACGGCGAGCTGACCGACGTGGGGGAGACCCCCCTCACCGAGGAGGACACCGACGCCTATGTGCGCGAGCTCATCACGCCGGGACTCTTGGAAGAATTTCACGCAAAGGGCGAGGCGGACTTCGCCGTGACCTATCACGATTTGGTGCGTATGCGCTGCAACGTGTTCCGTCAGCGGGGCATGACGTCGCTGGCGCTTCGCCTGCTGCCGCTGCGCATTGCCACCGCCGAGGAATTGGGCCTTCCGCCCGTGGTGGTGGCGCAGGCGGATAAACCCCGCGGACTGGTGCTCGTCACCGGCCCCACCGGCTCGGGCAAAAGCTCCACTCTGGCGGCGCTGCTCGACCACATCAACCACACCCAGCGCCGCCACATCATCACGCTGGAGGAACCCATCGAATACCTGCACACGAGCGATCAATGTATCATCAACCAGCGCGAGGTCGGCGCGGACACCGGCAGCTTTGCCGCGGGACTTCGCGCTGCGCTGCGTCAGGACCCCGACGTGATCTTAGTCGGCGAGATGCGCGACCTTGAGACGATCTCCACCGCCATCACAGCCGCCGAAACGGGCCATCTGGTGTTCGGCACGCTGCACACCAAGGGCGCCGCCAACACCATCGACCGTATCATCGACTCGTTCCCCGCCGAGCAGCAGAACCAGATCCGCATCCAGTTGGCGGATGTGCTGGAGTGTGCCGTGGGCCAGACCCTCCTGCCGAAGATCGGCGGCGGCCGCACGGCGGTATTCGAGATCATGATCGTCACCCCCGCCATTCGCAGCATGATCCTGCAAAGCAAGACCTTCCAGATCGTCAGCGCCATCCAGACCGGCAAGCGGTACGGGATGCAGCTTTTGGACGACGCGCTGGAGGATCTGGTCGACCGTCACGTGATTTCGCTGGAGACTGCCCTCGCCGCCGCCAACGAGCCTGATAAATTCAAGACAGGGCGGCAGACCTGAGAAAGGAGGGCGGCTCCATGCCCGGATTCAACTATACGGCGATCAACCGAAACGGAAAGCGCGTCCGCTCCTCTCTGGATGCGTCGTCCATCGAGACCGCGAAAAGCTCCCTTCGCGGCGCCGGTTATACGATTTTAGACATTAAGGAGCAGACCACCCTCAACCGCGATATCGAGATCCCGTTCCTCGGCAACCCCAAGGCGAAGGACATGGCGGTGTTCTGCCGTCAGTTCGTGTCCATCCTGCGCGCGGGCGTTTCCGTTGCCTCCGTGCTCGCCATGCTGGGGCAGCAGACGAGCAATAAAAAGCTCCGCGCCGCCATCCGCGAAATGCAGGCGGACGTGGAAAAGGGCGAAGCGCTTGCTTCTTCCATGCGCCGCCATCCCAAGATCTTCCCCGCCATTCTGGTGAATATGGTGTCAGCGGGCGAGGCCTCCGGCAATCTGGAGGAATCCTTCCGCCAGATGGAGCTTTATTTCGAACGCAGCAAGCGCACCAAGGGCAAGGTGACCAGCGCCATGATCTATCCCTGCGTGCTGATCGTGGTCATGATCGTCGTGCTGATCGTGATGATGACGAAGATCATCCCCAACTTCCTCAAAACCTTTGAGGATATGGACGCGGAGCTGCCAAAGATCACGCTCGGCGTGATGGCGGTCTGCGAATGGTTCAAGTCCTGGTGGTGGGTGCCGCTGCTGGTGCTGGCAGCGCTGATCGTGGGCGGCGTCCTGTTTCACAGGACCGACAAGGGCAAGCACTTTTTCGGCTGGCTCGCCCGCAAGACGCCCGTGGTGCGCAACCTGACGGTGAAAACCGCCTGCGCGACCTTCTGCCGCACCATGGAGGTGCTGATCGGCTCCGGCCTGACGCTGACGGACAGCATGGACCTCGCCGCCAGCAACATGGGCAACATCTACTATCTGGAGGCCATCCGCGACGCGCGCGCCCTGGTCGCCGAGGGTACCCCCCTGCGGGAGAGCCTCGTGCGGACGGGTATTTTTCCGCCCATGGTGTCGAATCTTGTCGGCGTGGGGGAGGAGACCGGCGACCTGCAAAGCATGATGGGCAAGGTCGCCGACTACTATGATGAAGAAGTAGATGAGGCCACCAAAAAGCTCCTGAACCTGATGGAGCCCGCCATCATCATCTTCATGGCGGTCTTTGTGGTCATCATCGTGCTGGCCATCTACCTGCCGATGATCAACATGACCAAGGCCTTCGACAAATACCTGTAAGCGTATATCCGTGCCATGCGGCGTGGGAGATAGGGACTCGCGCCCCATGGCAATGATATAAAATCCGACGCAAAACAAAGAAAGGAAGAAAACTCCTATGAAAAAGTTTGGTTCCAAGTCCGGTTTTACTCTCGTTGAGCTGATCGTCGTCATCGCGATCCTCGGCATCCTCGCCGGCATCGCCGTCCCCGCCTACTCCGGCTACATCAAGAAGGCCAACGAGGCCACCGACCTTACCCAGCTCGACTCCATCAAGACCGCCGCTGTCTTCGCTTATACCGATAAGCACGTCAATGATGCCGATTTTAAGGACGTTAAGATGATCAAAGTTGTTCCCGCTACAACTGATGATGCTCTTGCCACGATTACTGTTTATACTGAAGAGACTGACGGTGCGACTGCCGTTTCTGGTGTCGATGCTACTGCAATTAAGCCCTATTATAATTCGACGGGCCTCAAATTCAAGAGCGGTGCTACGAGCGCGACGTGGAAGCTTTCCGAGGCAAAGTGGGATCTTGTCAAGCCCGAGTCCTAATCCACCCCTACATCATCCCCAAGCAATTTGAAACAACGCCCTGCCCGTCCGGTATCCCTATCGCCCGGGCGGGCGGGGGGGACCCCTGAGCGAAAAGGAGAGATTTCCCATGACCTGTCTTTTGCTGCTGCTCTGGACGGCGCTGGGTCTGTGCGTCGGCAGCTTCTGCAACGTGCTGATCTTCCGTCTGCCGCGTGGAGAGGAGTTCGTGAAAACGCCCTCGCACTGCATGGCCTGCGGCCACCGCCTGCGCTGGTATGAGCTGATTCCCGTGGCAAGCTGGCTGGCGCAGGGCGGGAAGTGCCGCGCCTGCGGCGAGAAGATCTCCGCCCAGTACCCCGTGGTGGAGGCGCTGAACGGCGGCGCGTGGCTGCTGGCGGCGTGGCTGTATCAGGCCGAGCCGCTGCGCGCGGTGCTGTATTCGCTGCTTTTTTCCCTGCTGACGGTCGTGGCGCTCATCGACTGGCGCACCTTCGAGATCCCCAACGGGGTGAACCTTGCGATCTTCCTGCTGGGCGCGGTGCAGCTTGCAGGCGATACCGCGCACTGGAAAACGTATCTCATCGGCATGTTCTCGGTGAGCCTTCTTTTCCTCCTGCTGTGGTTCGTGACGAACGGCAGCGGCCTTGGCATGGGGGACGTCAAGCTGATGGCAGGGGCGGGACTGCTGCTGGGCTGGCAGCGCATCCTTCTTGCGATGATCCTCGGCAGCGTTTCCGGTGCGATCATCCACTCGGTCCGCATGAAACGCGGCGCGCCCCGCAAGCTGGCGTTCGGGCCGTATCTTGCCGCCGGGATCTGGGTCGCGGCGCTGGTGGGCGACCGGCTCATCGCGGCGTACCTCGGCCTTTTTGGGCTGTAACACGGGAGAGAAACAGGGCAGGCGCGAACCTGCCCGCGAGAGAAAAAACAAGAGCCTGTGGGAGGGGCAGAACTGTTCTTCGGGACGGCTGTGCCATTCCCACAGTCCGGGAGGGAGCACTTATGAGCAAGCAAAGGCTGAGCGGCAGGGCGCTGGTGGTGCAGATCACCGAGCGGGAGATCCGCATCGCCCAGATGACGCTGGGCAGCGACGCCATTTCCGAGCAGGTCATCCTGCCCACGCCGCCGAACGCGGTCGAGGACGGTCAGCTCGTGGGGCTGGACGCCCTGCGGGACGCGATGGAGCCGGTTCTGCGGCAGGGGCTGTTCCGCCGCTGCCGTAAGGTGGTCTTTTCGCTCTGCTCCACGCAGGTCATCAGCGAGAGCGTCACCGTCCCCGCGGTGAAAAAGCAGCAGCGCCTCGGTCAGATGCTGCTGGCGAACATGGACGAGTATTTCCCCATCGACCCGGGCGAGTATCAGCTTTCGTGGGAGAGCGTGGGCGTTGAGCAGCGCGAGGACGCGCGTCTTCTGCGCGTGCAGCTCTGGGCGGTGCCGCGCGCGATGCTGCAGCGCTACTATGCCCTTGCCAACAGCATGGGGCTGAGCGTTGCCGCCGTCGATTTCTGCGGTCACAGCCACGCCACCGCCGTAGACGCGGACTTTGCCATGCCAAAGCACGCGAAGTCCTCCGCGGATGCGGACGACGGCGTCTGCCTCTATATCAACGCCGAGAGCGAGCTGTTGCTGCTGACCTTCGTCTACAACGGGCAGGTCAAGCTGCAGCGCCTGCTGCAACGGGGCTATTCCCAGCAGGACGACCTCAATGAGGCGGGCATCGTGCTCGACTACTTCTCCGCCATGCCCGGCCGCGCCCGCCTGACGAGCGCCGTGCTTTCCGGCGGTCAGGGGAAGGAGGCGGGGCTTGCCCCGGCGCTCGCGTCGCTGCTGAATGTCCCCGTCGAAATGGCGGAAACCGACTACGGCGCGCAGTGGCTGCTCTGTCAGGGCGCGGCGCTCACCGCCCTTGACTTCGGCGACCCGGAGCTGAACCACATCACCGGCGCGCGCGCACCCATCAACCGCGCGTGGCAGTACGGTCTTGTGTTCCTTGGCGGCGCGGCGCTGACGGCGTCCGTACTGCTGCTGCTGACCTCCAAGCTGTCGTGGAGCACGGAGCTGGACGGTCTGCGCGCACAGCAGGACCGCCTGACGGCGCTTGCCCAGCAGAACGCGGGCTGCGCGGAGAACTACCACAACTATTCGAGTATGTACGACGCTTACAGCGCCGACTGGGACACCGTATTCGACTCCGTTCGGACATATAACGACAACCTTGAACTGGTGCTGGACGAGCTGGAGGCAAAGCTCCCCAAGAAGTCAACGGTGACCGCTCTGAGTACGACCGAGTTGTGTCTTGCGGCGCAGGTCGCCTTCCAGAGCAAGGAGGACGCCGCTTATTTTCTCGTGGCGCTGCGCGACGTGCCCTTCATGACCCTCAACACCGTTTCCAGCCTGACCATCGGCCCGCGGGAAGCCTACTCCCCGGACAAAATGATCGCTGCGCTGTACGAGAAAGCGGAGAAGGAGTCCCCCGTGCCGAGCACGGAGGAAAGCGCAACGGATGGTACTGCGGAAAGCGCAACGGATAGTACCGAGGAAAGCAGTACGGAAGAACCTCCCACCGAGGGCGGCTATTCCCTCGATGAGCTGTTCCCCAACGCTTCCAGCGGCAGCGTTGCCATCGACGGAAAAACGCTTCGGAATATGATCCCGCTGCTGAAAGCGGCGGGTGCCGATGACAGTACCATTGCAAAGATGGAAAATTATGCGGATGTGATGGAGCGTTTCGGCGTGACCATTACCCCGGATAACCTCGGCATCCTCTCCGGGATCCAGGGGCTGCTCCCCGGCGGCGGCACGACCAGCACGCCGGGCAGTTCCGGCAGCACAACGGTCACGCCTACCACACCCAGCACGCCGGGCAGTTCCGGCAGCATAACGGTCACGCCTGCCACGCCCAGCAGCGGCACTACGTCCTCTGCTTCTGGCATTGAGTCTGTCGATATTGCAACGCTGCGTCTCAGCCTGCAATACCTGAACTCCAACCAGCTGGACGCTCTGCAAGCCGTCTACGGGCCGGTGCAGGAAAAGACCTTCTCGCTGGATGACCTGCGCAAGCGCTCCAATACCACCCAGGAGCAGAACGCGATCCGGTCCCTGCTGCAAAACGATCCTGCCGCCATGTATCAGTTTTTCCTGCTGATGCGCGAGGATATCGCCCGTGAGGAAAAGGACCAGATCCTGTACGACAAGATCTTTGACGACATTTGGAAAAACGCCGATCAGCACCGCATGTTCTATGAGAGCGACGATGTGATGCTGAACAAATATCTGCCGAACCTGCTGAATATCCTGACTGACAGCAAGACGAATGTCAACGCAGCGATCGCGCTCATTCGGCAGAATCAGACGCTGAGTGGCAAGCTTGCGCTCCATCTTGCCAAGGAAATGGGCGAGATCAAAGAGGCCAATACCGCTCTGGATCTCGTGGCGCTCCAAAAGGAGATCAACAGCGGCGCGGCGTTCCAGCGGGATGCCGCCACTGTGGCCGCGGTCAACGCGCTGCTGCGGAAGAATCAGCAGACCTCCGGCACCTCCGGCAACACGGGCATGGATGAAAACGATCTGCTGATGTGGATCCTGATGAATCAACTCAAAAATCAAACCGGCGGCTCAGGCATCCCGGATATCTTCAACACCGGCGCTTCTCAGACGCAGAAGCCTGCCGACAACCGCTATTACCTGACGGTCGTGCTGGCCTATGACGAGTCCTTGATCCAGGCGGAGCAGACGCGCAAGGGTCTGGATCGCGACGCCAAGGTTGAGAAAGTGGAGGTGGGCCAGTGAAAGTGATCGGTAGAAACTGGAAGGCTGTCCTGTCAGTCCTGCTCTTGTTGGTCGCCGTTCTGGTGTATGTTCTGGGCTACCGCCCCCGCAGTGAAGCTTACGTCATGGAGCGGGATCAGTTAAATGCTCAGATCACCGCGCTGCAAACCACCATCGTCGAAAACGAGAAGTACAAGGACGTGCAGGATCAGCTTGAGCCGGCAGAGGCCGCGATCGAGGAAAGCCGCGCCGCGCTTTATGAGAACTTCCCCGCGGATATGAAGGAAGAAGATCAGATCCTCTACCTGCTGTATCTGGAAAAAACGCTGGGGACCGGCAGTAAGGAGCTGGGCTACACCCAGAAACTGCACGATATTTTCCTTCAGCGCTTCGGGAGCGGCGGCGACATCGAGTTTTCTTTCGGTGAGATCACGCCGATGCAGGCCTTGAGCGATGGCGCACTCCTTGAGGGCTTGAACCTGACGGTGTACTATCACGCCTCCTATCAGGAGTTCAAGAACATGGTGCACGCGCTGGCAACGGATGAGCGCATTACCTCCATCCGGTATGCCACCTTCAACTACGACAGCGAAAAGAAGCTGCTGGACGGGCAGATGACCCTGACGCTGTATCTGATGCCATCCGCTCAGAACACCTATGAGGAACCGGGCGTAACGCCGCCCGCGACCGGTAAGACAGACATTTTCAACTGACCCATTGGGAGAGACAAGGCATGAAAAAGATCGGGAAAGAGAGAACAGCGGGCTTTTCGCTGCTGGAGGTCGTCGTGGCGATCGCCATCATCGGCCTGATCTCCGCGCCCATCTGTTCCAGCCTGATTCTGGCAGGACGGATCAATGCCCACAGCCAGGCCGTAATGGAAGCCCATCTGAACGTCCGTACCGCCGTGGAGACCCTGATGAAGGACGGCATCACGGCGGAAAGCGCTGACTACTGCGCAAAGAAGTTCCCCAATGTGACGGTCGAAATGGTAAAAGACAGCAAAAACCCCTATTACCATGTCACGGTGAAGGATCGGCACACGGAGCCGCTCGTTACGGTGAATACGTATGTCCGCGCCGTGTTGCCGGAAGGCGGTGGCACATGAAGAAGCTCTGGAAAGACAACGGCGGTTACGCGCTGATCTATGTGCTCATCGTCGTTCTGGTGCTGTGCGCCGTCGCCGTGTCCGTCTGCACCGCGGCGCTGAAAAATTATCAGGCGCAGGAGGAGTCCGTCCGCCAGACGCGGCAGCTCTATCAGGCGGAAGGCGAGATCGAAAAATTCGTGGCGCTGGCGGAGGACGTAAGCTCCTTGCAGGATTCCGCGGAATACGACTCGGAAGATGATGCAAAGGCAGAGGCAAAGGCTGCATATGTTGAGCACTTGAAGACTTTAGCGGGCGGCTGCACCCTGCCACCTGATGGTACCGATACCGACGTCGAATTCTGCACCTTTACCCTTATCCGCGCGAACGACGCCGTTCGCATCGAGACAAAGATCAAAATGAACCTCAAATACGAAGTGAAAAAAATCGAGAAAGAGGAAGAACTGCCCGACGGAACCAAAAAAATAACGTACACCGCCAAGGTCAGCAAGGCCACGCACCACTACAACACCTACACCATCACCCACTTGACAGCGGAAAAGGGGGGGACGAGCGAATGAAACGAAACAACAGCGGCTTTACCATGGTCGAACTGCTGGTGACCGTCGCTGTCAGCTCCATCGTGCTGGCAGCCGCAGCGTCGCTGATGCTGCTCGGACTGCGGGTGCATCAAACGACGCAGAAAGAAGCGGGCGAGCAGCAGACGGTGCGCATCGTGCTCTCCGCGCTGGAGGATCTCTCCGCCAGCGGCAAGATCTCCCGCGTGGAGCCGTTCTCCGACGGTTGGCGGCTGCTGGGAAAGACCGCCGACGGCAAGTCCGGAGCGGTCCTGCTGCGCTACAACAGCGGAAAGCTCACAAGCGGCACGAGCGGCGATCAGGTTCTGCTGGACAACCTGCGCGGTGCGCAGGTCATTCTGGACGGCAACCTCGTGACCTTCACCTTCGAGACCGCGGCGCACAGGTACAGCACCTCCGTCTTCTGCCGCACTGGGATCGAGGGCGACAGCGTCGGCAAAGAGGATGCGCAGGAAAAGCTGGAAGAGCTGAAAAAGCCCAACTTGCCGGGCGCTGCCGATCTGACCGATACGGAAAAGGCGGCGCGCTTTGCGTTTCTGCAAAAGCTTGCCGACCAGTACGACAGCAGGGGAGAGATCATCGGAGGGAAAGGCTACTTCTCCGAATGGTACATCGGCAGCTACAAGGATAACCCCGGCTGGAACCAATACACCCCATGGTGCGGCTGTTTCCTCTCGTGGGCAGCCGATCAGCAGAAAGCCTCCATCAACGGCGCGCCGCCCAGATTCGCAGACGTGGACAAAGGCATGAAGGGATTCAAGGATAGCCGTATGTGGCGCGAAGGCGGCGCAACGCCCATCCCCGGCGACTACGTCTTTTTCGATTGGGACGGGGGAACCGACCCGGACGGCGTCAAGGACCCCGACCACGTCGGCGCGGTGCTGTGCGTGGAAGGGAATTTCCTTTACACCATCGAGGGCAACAGCGGCGGCAGGGTCGCCGTCCAGCGCTACGATCTGAACGATAAGCGCATCGTGGGCTACGGCGTGCTGAACTGGAAAACGCAAGAGGAAACCACAGAGTAATCATCTGTTCATATAATTCTCAAAAAGAAAACAAATATATTGAGGAGGATACAACATGAAAAAGCAAGTGGGAAACAAGCTGCGCGGCAGCGCAGGCTTTACGCTGGTAGAGCTTATTGTGGTCATCGCGATCATCGGCATTTTAGCCGGCGTCGGCACGGTGGGCTACGGCGGCTACATTAAGCGCACCAACGAGGGTCTGGACGAGACCCTGTATCGCAACATCCTGTACGCCGGCGAGATCGGCAAGTATGAGAACCCCGGTGTAACGGGCCACGTGATCGTCACCAAAGATAGCAACGCTACTGTTTCTGCCAAAGATGAAAGCGATAAGGCTGTCGTTGAGAAATGGCTGTCCGACGCCTTCGGCTCTGATTGGGCAACCACCGTGAAGTACCGCACGGATAAGTACGCGGGCAACGACAACTACAAAACAATCATCCTGCCTGGCGTAAACGTTCCGCTGACCCCAGCACAGCAGGAGGCTGTTGCGAAGATCAACGGGTCGAATTTCGCGGGAAATACGGTGGAAATCGCGAATACCATCAACTCGCTTTCCAAGGCGCTGTCCACTCATGCTAAGGAAGGTGTTAATTTTGCGATGATAAAAACGATGTTCCAGGACTCGAACACATATGATGATTATAAAGACTTCATGCAGAGAAAAGGATATGACATTACAGAGACGCCTATGAGTGAGGACAAAGCAACGGCCATTGGCAATCTGACGGCATTGTATGTCGCGAACAAGGTCAAAAATGTAAATAACGAAACTGCCTTTGAAAATATGAAAAAAGTATTTGCTCCGGGTAACGATGTGAACGCGTTGCTGACCGCGGGCGGCGGCGATGGATTTGTCGGCAGCGCGCTGGCTTACGGTATGGCAACAGGTTTTATGAATTCTTCTTTTGTGAACGAGGAGCAGCGGGCACAGTTGAAGGAAGGAGCAAACCAGGTGACCGGCTTCACGAGCATGAGTCAATATTTTACTAAGGTTAAATCCTTTGACGATGGCAGTGACGAACATAATAATCTCATGCAGCAGTACCTTGCCAGCGAAGAGGGGAAAAAGGATTTGAATGCCTGCATTGCCGCGCTTGGTTTGATCAACGATTTCAACGGCAAGATCGATGTTAACGTCGACGACGTATATAAGAGCGATTCCACACTTGGTCTGCTGCAGGGGATCCTGAACGCTAAAAACTGAAAATGGAGCTGTTCACATGGCTCTCTGACCACGCGCTTATGCTGCTGCTCGGCTGCGGGACGCTGTTCAACGTCTATTGGCTTCACCGCTGCCGCGAGCGGCTGCATCTGCGCTGGCTTTCTGTGCTGCTCCTTTCGGTGCTGCACACGGTTCTCGGCGTTCTCAGCGTGAAGGTGTTTGCCCTGTTTGAGACCGGGGATTTCAGCAATATGAGCCTGTTCGGCGGCGTCTTCTTCATGCCCCTGTTCTATTGGGGCGTGGCGAAGCTTGCCAAGCAGAAAACAGCAGATGTATTCGATGTGTTCACGATTTGCCTTGTATTCACGCTGATGTGCGCCCGCCTGAACTGCATTGTTTCAGGATGCTGTCTGGGGGCGCACATTCCCATCGAGGGACTGACGCATCTGCGCTTCCCCACGCGCGAGCTGGAGCTGCTCTTCTATGTCATCCTGCTCTCGCGCCTGTGGCGCAAGGTGCTCTCCGGCAGCGCACGAGGCATGATCTACCCCATCTATATGATCTCCTACGGCATTTTCCGCTTCGTGACCGAGACGCTCCGCTTCTCGGACCGAACGGACAGCATCCTGCATATTTCCCACCTCTGGGCGCTGCTGTCGCTGGGGATCGGCATCAGCATTTACGGCGAATTGCGAAAGAAAGAGAAAAAAACAGGAGGAAAACGGAATGGTTAAACGGATCAGCAGGCGCTTTGTGTCGCTGCTCCTGACGTTTGTCACAATACTGACGATACTGCCGGCGATGACGCTGCCGGCGCTGGCGGCGACCAGCGGAACCGTGACCGGCTTAGCCGATACAAACATCGGCTTGAGCTTTAGTGGTGACGCAGATGAAGCATGGCGTGCCAGCAGCACACACCTCGTCGGCTCTGTTATCAGTACCCCCGGAACCTGCGGTGATACGCTCTATAAATCCACACTGACCATCACCAACAAAAGAACCACAAAGGCAATGCTGTCCTTTGACTATGCCATTGTTCAGAACAGCGGCACGATCGAGGTGGACGGTAAAGAAGTCACCGCGGGCAGCAAGTTCTCCAAAGAACTGGAGCCCAACACAAGCATCAAGGTCTACATCAAATCCGGCAAAAGCGCTGTCCCAACCACGATCACGATGACCAATGTGAAGCTGGTAGCTGATGCGACTGCCACCGTGACCTTCCGGCCCGCAGAAAACGGCAGCTACACTGTGGACGGAACGGGCATCACCGTGGATCGCACCATAACCCGAAGCTCCATGACCGCCTATCAGGTCGTGGCGACCCCGGCGACCGGCTATCAGTTCATGGGTTGGTATGATACGTCCAATGACAGGTACATCAGCACCGCTGCAACAACAGCGCTGAATATTGAGAGTAACTGCACCATCACGGCGCGGTTTGCGAGCAAGACGGAGACACTTTTTGAAACCGCCGGTCAGCGATTTGTCGATCTGAACGCTGCGATCACCGAGGCGCAGAAGAACCTGCCTGCCACCATCGCGCTGGTCAGCGACGGTTCAATCGCGGGGAACTATACGATTCCTGCCAATGTCACCCTGCTGATCCCCTTTGACGAGGCAAAGATGCTCTACACCGCGACTCCAAATGCCACGACCCAGTCGGCGGGAGCCAAGGCTTTCCGAACGCTGACAATGGCGGCGGGCAGCTCGATCACGCTTGCAAGCGGGGCTGCCATCAGCGTCGGCGGTCAGTACTTTGCGGCAGCCGGTAACGGTTTGGGTAAAATGAACGGACCCTACGGCTGTATCAAAATGGAGTCCAGAAGCGCCATCACGGTCAAAAGCGGCGCGAGCCTGTATGCGTGGGGCTTCATCTCCGGCAGCGGCTCTGTCACCGTGGAACCCGGCGGCTCGGTGTACGAGTGGTATCAGATCCTGGACTTCCGCGGCGGTACCAACACCCTCAAGATGGGAAACAAGGTGTTCCCCTTTAACCAGTACGCGGTGCAGAATATTGAGGTACCGCTGACCGTGTACGCGGGAGCAAGTGAAACGGCGTATACGGCGGTAAACGCTATAAGCGGTATCAACCCGACCTCCATTCCGTTCATCGCAGATACCGGTATGTTCAAGCTGTCCTCCGGCAGCCTGACCAAGGCGTATGACGGCAGCACCGACCGCATGATCTATACGATCAACGGCGAGGCGGAGCTCAACAGTCTGACATTAACACTGGCTGGTAATGAGGTTAATTCCAGCAAATATGTCCTGCCACTCACCAACAACATGACGGTGAACCTGACGCAGGGAAGCAAGCTGACTGTGAACCAGACGGTGGCGCTGCTGCCGGGCGTGGAGGTATCGATCGCCAGGAACGCGGAGCTGGAAGTGCCGAATGGTCAAAGTATGTACATCTACGATAAGCAAGAGTGGGGCGGCTACTGCGGCAATGGTAAGAAATATATTCCCGTGGTCAACGCCCCCGGCAGAACATACGACCGCACCGACAATGATCTCGTTGATGTGAAGGTGGATGTCAACGGCAAGCTGACCGCCAGCGGCGGCATCTACACCACGAAGAGCGGCGCGAATATTTGCTCCAGTGAGGGAACCGGCAAATATGTCCAGCAGGGCGCACCCGGTAAGGAAACAGCGACGCATCAGTACGATGGCGATACGAAATCGCACAAAATCCCCATCACCGCTGCCAAGCTGAAAAACGCCGACGGCGCTGATAAGCCCTACACCGAAACCAGTACTGCCAAGGCCGGTGATACCTTTACCTACTGCACCTGCCCGACCTGCGGCGGCGGCAAATGGACCAATACCAATGATCTGCAAGTCGCGGAGATCGACGAGAATGACGGCACGCTGGTGAAACCCTATAACACCCTGAAAGAAGCGGTTGACAATCTTAAAGTCGACCAATACATCAAGCTGCTGCACAACACCACCGAGAAAACTATCAGCGTCAACAACAAGAGTCTCTATCTCGACCTGAGCGGCTGCACGGTGAAGGGCACTATCACGGTAACGAACGGCCATAAGCTTTACGGCATGGACAGCTCGGCGAACAAAGACTATGTTACCGCCCCGAGCGGCAAGATCGTTGGCAAGGTGACGGGCTGCGCCCCGACCTACCAGACGCCGGGTGATACCAACGATCGCTATGTTGCCATTCTGAGCGAAGAAAACGGTACATCGACTCTGTCCTTCCACCATTTCAACATCTCCGTCACCGGCTACCGCTTCGAGCTGGCCACCGGCGACACGCCGCAGTGCGCGCTGTTCTTCATCGGCAAGTTCCAGGGCGACGATGCGGCAAAGGCGTACCTGTCGAAGCTGGGCTTTACGCTGAAGGGTGAAGATGGCAGGCAGCTTGGTACAGACAGCTCTCCGATTCCTGAGAATCTGGAGGAAATCCCCGATATGCCCGATGATGGAAAGGAGAGCACTAGCGAAGTCGTTCGTACCAAAGACGGCGCCTTTCTCTTCGAGGCGTACCTGATGCGTTCCTTCGACAAGGGGAATCGCAACGGCTATACCGAGAAGATCAAAGCCATCGCGCAGGCGACCTTCAAAAACAACGTCGAAACGCAGGATAGCGAAACAAAAGAGTGGAGTTTCAAGGATGCCTGGACGGAAACCGACGGCCTCAAGGACCTCACTCCCAAGCAGCAGGAGATCCTCAAAAACTTCCTGGATGGGCTGGACACCCCCAATCAGACGGAGTGAATAAGCATGATGAAAAACACAAAAAAACCTTATATCGCTCCGTCCGCCGAGCTGATCCTGCTTGCGCCGCTGGAAGCGCTGGCCGCTCCGAGCATATCGACTGAGGACGAGGTTGCCTTGAAGAATTGGGGCTACAAGGGCGTCGTTAAAAACGCCAGCGTCACGAGCAATCGCACCTACTGGGGCGAGAATGGAAAGATCCGCAAAAAGTGATGCGTTACCGAATCGCTGATCTGATCGTTGAAATGTCCCCCAAGGGACGCACGGCTGCCCAGGCGGAGGTCTATCGGACCTCCGCCCGGTGCGGCGCGGCGGATATCACCATCCGCGTGGGCGGCGCGGAGGCGCTGTCGCTCTGTCCCGAGCTGGAAACGGAGGACCTTGCGGAGTACATCGCCACAGGCGACTGCTTTGCCGTGGGGCTTCTGTCCCACGAGGGGATGATGCTCCACGCCTCGGCGGTGGAATACGGCGGACAGGCCGTGTGCTTTTCCGCGCCGCCGGGCACGGGGAAATCCACCCACACGGAAAAATGGGTGCGCCTGTTCGGCGCGTCCATTCTGAATGACGACAAGCCCGCCCTGCGCCGTTACGACGGCGTATGGCAGGTCTATGGCACGCCATGGTCCGGCAAGGAGGCGCTGCATCAGAACCGCAGCGCGCCCCTGCGCGCGATCTGCTTCCTTTTTCAGGGGCAGGAAAACGCTTTGCAGCCGCTCACTCCGGCGGAGGCTTTACCTCTGCTGCTGAGTCAGACCCCCTTCCGTTTGCATCGGGAGGATATGGACCGGCTGCTTGCCGCGGCAGACCGTCTCCTGCGGGAGACGAACGTGTTCCGACTGATTTGCCGGAATGACGACAGCGCCGCCTATTTTGTCCGGGAGAAACTGTTCCCGGATCAAGCCAAAGCCATCGATTGACAGGAGGCAGTACGCAAACGCCGTGCTGCCCGCTGCCAGTGGACGGAAGCGGCACAAAGAGTACCGACTGATCTGCGGCTTTTTGTGCCGCCTTTAGACTATTCAGGCGGTCTCTCGCCAAAAGGGGCGGAAAGCCCCGCTCAAGATCTGTCCAAACGCAGACAGAAAGGGAAATACAACCATGAACGAATCCAACATCAACCGATCCAGCGACATTCTGGAGATCGACCTTTGGAAGCTGCTGCTGCTTTACCTCAGGCGGTGGCGGCTGATCCTGCTGTGCGCACTTGCCGCCGCGGCGATCTCCCTGATCTACACCGCCAATTTCATTACGCCGCTGTATCGTGCCAACGTCACCATCTACGTCAACAATGTAAAGGCGAATCAGCAGGTGGATTATATCAGTGCGGCCAACCTTGCGACCTCTCAGCAGCTCGTCAACACCTATGTCAACATCATCCGCAGCGATACCGTGCTGGAAAAGGTGGTAAAGAACGCGAAGCTCGATTACTCGGCAGCGGAGATCCGCGACATGATGACGACGGCGCAGGTGGATGAGACCGAGCTGTTCTCGGTATACATCTCCCATCCGGATCCGGAAATGGCGGCGAAGATCGCCAACGCGGTGGCGACCGTCGCCCCCGGCGAGATCGAGGAATTTGTCGAAGGCAGCTCCACCAAGATCATCGACCATGCCAAGGTGCCCACGAGCCGCTACACCCCAAGCTATCGGAAAAATACCCTTTTGGGCTGCGCGGCAGGTCTGCTTCTCGCGGTCATCTATGTGACGCTGCTGTATCTGATGGACGTTCGCATCAAGAACGAGGAAGACCTGACGCAGCTTTTCGACCTGCCCATGCTGGGGCAGATCCCCTCCTTTGCGGAGAATGAGCGGAAAAAGGCGGGTCTCAGCGCACAAAAAGCCGATGAGCACGGCGGAGAGAGGTAAGGCGACATGAAAAAAAAGCATTTTTCTCTTCTGCGGAGATCCCGGCGGCACGACGCGCCGGATACTGCCGCGATCATGGAAGTGGAGCGGAAAAACATCCTCTCGGAAAAGAGCGATTTTTTCATCCGCGAGTCCTATAAGACCCTGCGTACCAACGTGACCTTTTCCCTGGCGGACGAGACGGCGTGCAAGGTCCTGATCGTGACCTCCGCCATGCAATCCGAAGGAAAGAGCATCACCGCACTCAACCTTGCCATCTCCTATGCGGAGATGAAGCAGCGCGTCCTTCTGATCGACTGTGACCTGCGCCGTCCCAAGCTGGCGCGGCTTCTGTCCGCGAAGGAAAAGGTTGGACTGAGCAACCTGCTTATCCAGCCGGAGCTGCTTGGAAAGGCCATCCATGATTCCGGCATTGAGGATCTTGACGTCATTTTTGCCGGCGACGTGCCGCCCAACCCGTCGGAACTGCTCGGTTCCTCCCGCATGAAAGCGCTGCTTGACAGCTTGCAGAAAAACTACGATTACATCATTCTCGATACGTCTCCCGTCAATCTGGTGACGGATGCCTGCGTTCTGGTGCCTGAGAGCAGCGGCGTGCTGTTCGTGGTGCGCGCGGGTCTTTCCGAGCGCGGGAGCGTCCTGCGCGCGGTGGAGCAGTTAGAGCGCTCCCATGCCAAGATCCTCGGCTTTGTTCTCAATGAGGTGACGAGGGAGAACGGATACTACGGATATCGGAAATACGGCTATCGACGCCACCGCTACGGCTACGGACGCGGCTACGGCTATGGGCACGGCTACGGTTACGGATACGGACAGGAGAAGCCGGACAGCGGGGAACGGAGCATCCCATGACCGATCTTCACACCCATATTCTGCCCCGCATGGACGATGGCGCGCCGGACACGGCAGCCAGTCTTGCAATGCTCCGCATGGAGGCAGCGCAGGGCGTTACGGGTGTAGCGCTCACCCCCCATTTTCATCGGGACAGGGAGAGCATAGAGCAGTTTCTCGCGCGTCGTCAAGCCGCTTGGGAGCATCTTTCCGCAGCGATGGAGAAAAGCGCCGAACCCTTTCCTGACCTTGTGTTGGGTGCAGAGGTGGCATGGATGCCCAACATGAACCATTGGGACAATCTTGAGGCACTGTGTCTCGGTTCGAGCCGTTATTTGCTGCTGGAGCTGCCCTTCACCCCTTGGAGCGGCAGCATGATCGACCAGCTTTACTCGCTGACGGCGCAGAGCGGCGTTACGCCGGTGCTGGCGCATCTGGAGCGGTATCTGGGGCGGCAGAAGAAGGAGCACATTCAGGAGCTGTATCGCCTGAACGTCCCCATCCAGCTCAGCGCCGGATGCCTGCTGCATCCCATGGAGCGGTGGAAGCTCCTTCGGCTGCTGAGGGAGGGGCAATCCTTTTTCCTTGCATCCGACTGTCACGGCACACAGCGGCGCACACCCGATCTGGGCCCTGCCGCTGCCGTTGCCAAAAAGCGTCTGACGGGGGATGCGCTGGAAGCGCTCCTTTGCCGCAGCGACGCGATCTTCACCGCAGCGCGCGCAGAACAGGAGAGGGAATATGCGAAGAAATGAGAATTTCATCCTGCGCCGGGTCGCAGATATGTCGGTCATCGTCCCTTTGGGGGCGGCTGCCGAAGCATTTCCGGGGATGATCTCCGTAAACGAGACCGGCGCATTTTTATGGGACCTTTTGGAACAGGAACAGACGCTCCAAAGCCTTGGAGACGCCTTATGCACCGTGTATTCGGTCGAACGGGAGCAGGCGGAGGCAGACGCAGCCGCCTTTCTTGACAAGCTGAGACCCGTCGGCGCGGTGGACGGTCTGTAAGATGCAGGTCCGGCAGATCCCCATGGCGCAGCTGCGCGAACTGCTCGATGAGCAGCTCGCGCACGGAGAAGCGCTCCTCCCGGTGACGGGGGAGAGTATGTGGCCCCTGTTTGCCGATGGGCGGGACATGGTGCGCCTTGCGCGGCTCGATCGCCGCGTGCAACCAGGCGATATCGCCCTCTATCAGAAAGCGGACGGCAGCTATATCCTGCACCGGGTCATCCGCCTGAGCGCGTCCGGCGTCTGCCTTTGCTGCGGCGACGCTCAGTGGGAAGGGGAGCAGGTCGATGAGGCGCAGATCATTGCGTACGTCACCGCCTTTCGCCGCAAGGGACGCTGGCGGGAGCCCGCCCTGTCCCGACCCTACCGGTTTTATGAACGCTTCTGGGTCCATACCTTTCCCGCCCGTCGCCCCTTGCTGAGGCTGCTGCGATTCCTTCAGCGGGCACGGAGGGGACTGATACGCGGGAGAAGATGAGATGAGTCAGTCGAAGAAAAAGGCGGCGGGCGCGTACAAAGCGCCGCTTACGCTGCTGTACGTAGGCATCGCCGCGCAGGCGTTCGGCATCGCGGCGCTTGCCTTGGTGAGCCGCCGGGTGCTGGACGAGGGCGGCAGTCCGTGGGGCTGGGTGCTGTTGTTTCTGGCGCTGGCTCTCCCGCTGCTCGACGGCGGGCTTGACCTGCTTTCCGGCAGGACGGTCGACCGCGCGGCGGTATCGCTGCGGCGCGACACGCTTGATACGCTTTTGAGCAAGGATGCGGAGGCATACAGCCGCTACCACAGCGGGCAGGTCTTCAGCCGCCTGACGCAGGACGCTTACACCGTCTGCGAATGGCGGGTCGTCGGCCGCCCCCAGGTGGCGGGGCAGCTCATCCGACTGCTTTGCGCCGCATCCGCGCTGTTTTTCGTCAATATCCCCCTTGCCCTTGCGGTCGTAGGCGCGGGCGCGCTGGCGATCGCCGGCGGGCGGCTACTGCGAAAGTATCTGACGCGGCGGCATCTGCGCGTGCGTCAGGCGGAGGAAGGTCTGACGGGCTGCACGCAGGAGATCCTGGAGCATACGGAGCTTCTGCGCAGCATGACGGCGGGGGAGGAGGCTGTCCGCCGCTTTGAAGGACGGCAGAAGGAGTGGCTGCGCGAGCGCAAGCGCCTGCGCGTCTTCTCAACGGGAGTCGGAACCGGGTTTTCCGCCGTATTGCAGCTTGGATACGCCGTTCTTCTTGTCTGGGGCGGCATCGCCATTCGGGAAGGAAGGCTCTCCTTCGGCGACCTTGCGGCGCTCTTACAGCTCCTCGCGATGTTCCAAAGCCCGCTCACGGGCTTGTCGGGCGTACAGTCCCGGCTGGCAGCCGTCCGCGCGGCGGAGGCGCGGCTGGATGAGCTGTATTCCCTGCCCGGGGAGGCGCCGGGACAAGCGGCGGCGGAGGACGACGTCTTTCGCGCCATCGTATTTGAAAATGTCACCTTTTCCTATGAGGGCGAGGAACAGCCCGTCCTGCGGAACTTTTCCGCGCGTCTTCCGCTCGATCGCTGGACCTGTCTCACGGGAATATCCGGGAGCGGAAAAAGCACGCTATTTCGCCTCATTCTGGGGCTGTACCACCCGCAGCAGGGCCGGGTATACCTTGAAACCGAGCGGGGGGAGCTCCCTTGCTCCGCTGCCGTGCGGGGGCTGTTCGGCTATGTCCCACAGACGCCCTGGCTCTTTTCCGGCAGTATTCGGGAAAATCTGCTGCTGGCAAAGCCCGACGCGGATGACGCCGCCCTTTGGGAGGTGTTGGATCGGGCGCAATGCGGCTTTGTCCGCGACCTGCCCGACCGCCTTGAAACCGTCCTGAGCGAAGAGGGGGGCGGTCTTTCCGCGGGACAGCGCCAGCGCCTTGCCATCGCCCGCGCGATGCTTTCTGCCCCGCGTTTTTTGCTGCTGGATGAGATCACCTCGGCGCTGGACGAGGATACGGAGGCACGGCTGCTGACAGAGCTGACGGGCGCGTATCCGGCGGCGGTATTCGCCACCCATCACAGCGCCCTGCCCGGCAGGCTGCACAGCGAGACGCTGCATCTTGAAGGAATCGTCTGAAATACGGAAACGTGATTTGATAAATTCATTGACTTGGAGGATGAACATGAAACGAAACATTGCGAGAACGCTGGCACTGATGCTGGTGCTGTGCACGCTGCTGTCGCAGACCGCGCTGGCAGCCACGACCTATTATGTCGATGTGACCATCACCGGTCCCGATGCCGACGGCGTGGAGCGGACGCTCAGCGCCTCCTCCAGCCGGTATGGCACGATGAGCACGCCCCTTGCATCGGAGCTTGCCTCCGTCGTCGACAGCAAATACGGCGAATTGGAGACTGTTTTTGCCGGGACCGGCCTCAGAACCATCGTGGACACGGGCGCCGAGGCGTTCCGGCAGGGCGAGAGCGCGTGGAATGCGTACGTTGAGAAGTATTATGACAGCGTGGACAGCGCCTTCAAGGATACGCTCAAGAGCCTTTCCTCCACCTTCTCGAACCTCACGGTCGACCGCGTCAACCGCGTGACCTATCGGGACAACGGCCGTCTCTATACCGTGACCGTGACGCTCAAGGCCTACACCACCGGCTCGGACAGCGGCGTGAATCCGCCCGTCGCTCCCACACCCGACGGGCACAAGATCGTTGTGGAGCCTGTGCCCAACAGCTCGCTGCGCGCGGACAAGAATACCCTGCCCAAGGGTGAGACCGCCGTCATCCGGGACAGCGCCGCGTCGAACGGCTATGTCCTCTCCGATCTGGCGGTCAAGGATGTGAGCGGCAACGACATTCCCGTGCGCAGGCAGTCTGACGGCGTCTACGCCTTCACCATGCCCGAAAGCAGCGTGTCCGTTCGCGCCATGATGGTCGCCGACCCCGATATGACCGGCATCTCCAAGCAGCTGAACACCGATCAGAATATCTCCTATATGCAGGGCATGGCGGACGGCAGGTTCTATCCCGCAAGCTCCGTTACCCGCGGACAGGTGGCGCAGATCTTCTACCGCCTGCTGAAGGAGCAGAAGGTTTCCTCCAAATCCACCTTTACGGACGTCCCCGACACGCTCTGGTGCGCCGAGGCGGTGAATGCCCTTGCCTCTCTTGGGATCGTGGAGGGCGTCGGCAACGGCAAGTTTGCCCCGAATCAGTCCATCACCCGCGCCGAGTTTGTCACCATCTGCGCCCGCTTCACCCAGGTCTCCGCGAGCGGAGAGACCTTTACCGACGTGCCCGCCAGCCACTGGGCGTTTGACGCCATTTCTACGGCGGCGTCCTTCGGCTGGGTCAACGGCGTCGGCAACGGGCAGTTTGCCCCCAATCAGCACATCACCCGCGCGCAGGCAGCCGTTCTGCTGAACCGTCTGCTGGGCCGCTGCATGGCAGGTCAGTCTTACGAGAATGCCCGCCAGTACCCGGATGTCCCCCAGACCCATTGGGCGTGGAAGAACATCTGCGAGGCGTCTGACGGCGTCGCCCTCCGCTGAGCGGAGAATTCAAAAGAGTACGGTAAAAGGCAGTGGAGGGACTGCCTTTTACCGCAGATCCATGGGGGCATAGTATGAAAACGATTCAAAAAAGCGTACCCGTCCAGACGGTGCTCTTCCTCCTGATGGACGCCATTTTCATCATTGTGGCGGGCGGTCTTGCGCTGCTGGTGCGCTTCGACTTCGACTTTGAGCAGGTGCCTTCTGGATATCTTGAGCCGTGGTTTCGTGCTCTGCCCGTTCAGTTCCTGGTCACGGCGGCGGTCTTCTGGCCGCGCCGGATGTACCGCTATCTCTGGCGCTACGTCAGCGCCCATGATGTCGCCGAGATGGTGATATCCGTCGTCCTCGCCTATTGCGCGTTCCATGTACCGGCGGCGCTTTTCGGCTATCACCAGCCGAGGAGCGTGCTCTTCATGGAGCTTTTGTTCCAGCTGTTCCTGCTGGTGGGCGGGCGCTGCACCTTCCGCTTTCTGCGGATGTTCGCAAGCTCCGCCCGTCAGGCAAGGCAGGAGGAGGGCGAGCGCGTCATGCTCATCGGCGCAGGCGAGGCGGGGCGGATGCTCCTGCGGGAGATCTCCGTCACGCCGCAGCTAAAAAGCCATGTCTGCTGCATCATCGACGACGACAAAAGCAAGCAGGGCAAGTACATCGGGAACGTGCCCATCGTCGGCGGGCGGGAGAAGATCCCCGAGATGGTCAAAAAGGAGCGGATCACACAGATCGTCCTTGCCATCCCCGCAGCGTCTGCCAAGGATAAGAAAGAGATCCTGAACATCTGCCAGAAAACGAGCTGCCGTGTACGGAGCCTGCCGGGAATTTACCAGCTGGTAAACGGCGAGGTGAGCATGGCGGCGGTGAAGGATGTGCAGGTGGAAGATCTCCTTGGCAGAGAGCCGGTCAAGCTGGATACGGCGGTCCTGCTGAATTTCCTGCAAGGGCAGACCGTGCTGGTGACCGGCGGCGGCGGTTCCATCGGCAGCGAGCTTTGCCGCCAGATCGCCAAATATCAGCCCAAGCAGCTCATCATTCTGGATATTTACGAAAACAATGCTTATGATATCCAGCAGGAGCTGCGGCGTGTATGGGGCGATCGGCTGAACCTGCGGGTGGAGATCGCCTCCGTGCGAGATAAGGAAAAAGTTTACAGCCTGTTTCGGATGTATCGCCCCGACATCGTGCTCCATGCGGCGGCCCACAAGCATGTCCCGCTGATGGAGGAATGCCCCGAGGAGGCCATCAAGAATAACATTTTCGGCACATATCATGTGGTGCGGGCGGCGGAGAAGTTCGGCGTCAAAAAGTTTGTCATGATCTCCACGGATAAGGCCGTGAATCCCACCAACTTTATGGGCGCGACCAAGCGATTCTGCGAGATGATCCTGCAAAGCAGGACGGACAGCCCCACAGAATTCTGTGCGGTGCGGTTTGGCAATGTGCTTGGTTCCAATGGCTCTGTTGTGCCCCTTTTCAAAAAGCAGATCCAGGAGGGCGGCCCCGTCACCATCACGGATAGGCGCATCATCCGCTATTTTATGACCATTCCCGAGGCTGCCCAGCTGGTGCTCGAGGCGGGCGCTATGGCAAAGCAGAGCGAGATCTTCGTTCTGGATATGGGCGAGCCGGTGAAGATCCTGGAACTGGCGGAAAATCTCATCCGCCTGTCCGGTCTGGAGCTGGACAAGGATATCACCATTCAGGAAATCGGCCTGCGCCCCGGCGAAAAGCTCTATGAGGAGCTGCTGATGCGCAGTGAAACACTCTCCAAAACAAGCAATGAGAAAATCTTCATTGAGCAGCAGCAAGAGATTTCAAAGGATGTCATCATGGGAGACCTGCTGCGGCTGGATGAAGCCGTCACCCGCGACATACCGCCTCAGGATCTGATCACCATGCTACGGGAGATGGTCCCGACATATACTTCCCCGGAGGAGATCAACGGTCGAGCAACGGCAGAAGTCTCATAACAGGCGTTGGAACTGGTGGATGAGGAAAATGGACCTCAAAGAAGTGGAGGAAACGGCTTGAAACGGCGTAAAACCATTCTCTGCACCATTCTTGTACTGCTGGCGGTATCGCTGGCGGGGCTTTTCTGGTGGCAGCGCGATAACTTAAAAGCGATCCATGCCGCGACGCAGCATACATCGGCCGAGCTGGAGGAAAAGCTGGAGGAAAACCAGCAGATGATCCAAGAGGCAGTGAAAGCGGCAGGCGAGGTCACGGTAGGGGAGATCTCGGAAGAAGATCGTCAGGCTTTCCGGGACGGCTCCATGACCCAGGAGGAGCTTGTGGAGCGCCTGACGAGAGGCGGGGAAGGGGAGCCGCGCGAGGAACCCGCCAGCACGAGCCGTCCGGAAAGCGGCGGCAAGACGGACGCGCCGGTCGCGAAGACCGACACGCCGGCTGTGAGCGAGAAGAGCGAACAAAGCGCGGAAAGCGCCTATCAAAAAGAGCTGTCGGCGCTCATCGCCAAGGTCTACGTCCTGCGTGAGGAGTACACGCTGGCGCTGGACACGATGTATGCCGACGCAAAGGCGGAGTATCTGGCTCTGCCGGCGGAAAAACGGACAAAGACACAACTCCTGAAAATGGCGAGGGGCTATCTTTCCAGAGCATCCGCTCTCGAAAAAGAGTGCGACGGGAAGATGGATGAGATCGTCCGCGCCATGGAGAAACTGCTCAGGGAAAACGACGGTGATCTTGGGCTTGTAGACACCGTTGTCTATACCTATGCCAACGAAAAGAGTCTGAAAAAGTCCTGGTATATGTCAAAGTTAGAGCAGAAGGGATTGCTTTGAGCAAAAAACGCGAAATCGGCAAGAAACAAACGGAAAAGAGAGGAACATGAGCCATGACGATATTGGTGACGGGCGGTACGGGTTTTATTGGGAGCCACACGGTGGTGGAGCTTCTGAATGCCGGCTATGACGTTGTCATTGCCGACAATCTGTGCAATTCTAAGATTGAAGTGATCGACCGCATCCAGAAGATAACGAACAAACGGCCTGCTTTCTATCAGATCGACCTGTTGGACAGCGCCGCGCTTGAAAAGGTCTTTGCGGAGAACCGTCTGGACGCCGTGATCCACTTTGCGGGCTTAAAATCCGTCGCGGAGTCCGTTGAAGACCCCGGAAGATATCTCGACACCAACCTGACGTCTACCTTCCATCTTCTCAACGCAATGGAAAAGCATCAGGTGTACAAGCTGGTGTTCTCCTCCTCGGCAACGGTGTACGGCACGCCCGAGACCATGCCGAACCGCGAGAGCGATGTTGTCGGCAAGGTCTGCTGCCCGTATGGGTTCAGCAAGTATCTCAACGAGCTGCTCCTGCATGATTTCGCGCGGCAGCGCGACAACTTCCGCTTTGCCTCTCTGCGCTACTTCAACCCCGTCGGCGCACATCCCTCCGGGCTCATCGGCGAGGACTGCGGTCAGAAGGCCCCCAACAACCTTGCCCCCTACATCACCCGCACCCTGCTCGGGCAGTTCCCGTATCTGAGCGTTTACGGCGATCAATACGATACCGCGGACGGAACGGGGGTCCGCGACTACATCCACGTTGTCGATCTGGCAAAGGGGCACATTGCGGCGCTGAACTATCTTGAAAAAACGGACAGCAAATATGACGTTTTCAATCTGGGGACGGGCAAGGGAACGACCGTGCTGCAGCTGGTGTCCGCGTTTGAAGAGGCATCGGGCAGGAAGGTGCCTTACCGCATCGTCGGCCCGCGCGCGGGCGACGTGCCCCTGAGCTTTGCCGCCGTCGAAAAGGCAAAGAACATCCTTGGCTGGACGGCGGAATATGACTATAAGGACTGTGCCAGAGACTCCTGGAACTGGCAGGTGCAAAATCCAAACGGCTACATAGAGGAGGGCTAAGCGTTCCGCGCGGCGCTCTTCCCGCATCAGCGCAAAAAATGACCCCCGTAAGCGATTCAAATGAATCGCTTACGGGGGTCATTTTTACCATGCGCCTGTCTGGTGTGGGGGGACGGTTTATTTCTGTTGGGTGAACAGCTTGTCTAAGATCGGGGAAATGTTTCCGCCGTCCGCGCCGTCTTCGAGGATGCCGGCGGCGACCAGACCGTCCTGATTCTGACTGAGCGCCTGCATCGCGTTGATATAGCCGTTCAGATCCTTGTTGATCTGCGCGCTTTCATCCAGCTGTTCCGTGCCGGTGATATACTCCATGAATTCCGGCGTCATCATGCCGTCCTCGTCCTGAGCAAACGCCCCAAACTGCCCAAGCGCGGCAAGGATATCACTTAGTTTTTCTCCGCCATCTTTTCCGCTATTGGCGGCAGCGGCGATCTGCTGATTGACATAGTCATAATACCCGATCGCATTGTATGTTTTGCCATCTACGGTCTTTTCCCAGTTCTCCGCTTGCTCGGAATGGGCAAAGGCGGTCATAATGGCATAGATTGCCCCAACATTGCTCATTGTTTCGCCCATATCAGCAGGGTTAATAAGGAGGCTCATTGCCTTCTCATCCAGCGGTTCCTCTTCCCCCTCATCCGCAGCATTGGTCGTAAACACCGCAAGTAGTCTTTCTGCGGTAGCTTTGTTTGTTTTGCTCGCCGTCAGCAGCAGCGCCGCGTTTGCCAGACGCTGCTTATCAAGCTCGCTGTAGGTCTCCTTTTCATCCGGTTTTATCCCTAAGGTTTCGGGAGCCATACCGGCATTTATAAGAACACTCGCAAGGAAAGTGCCCCCACCAAGGGCAGAATTCAGCGCATTGATCATTCCGCCCACATTGCCGGT